>Ga0131853_10019464_pt1 | contig 12354 bp, 11 predicted proteins | sample TergutLab28metaG_FD_92764 | JGI IMG/M metagenome (GOLD analysis project Ga0131853, IMG submission 92764) | Labiotermes labralis P1 segment gut microbial communities from Petit-Saut dam, French Guiana - Lab288 P1 (version 2) (version 2) | ecosystem: Host-associated > Arthropoda: Insects >...
AACAGGTCATTGAGAAGCTACAGCAATGTATGATTTTAATAACACTTCATATTACTTTGTTCTACCAATGATGTACAAATATTGCTAGCATCCTATGTTATGTGTAGTGTAAATGACTGCTTGTTAAATGTAGTGTAGAGATTGTAAACCAAATTTGATGTGTCCAGTGTCATATTGATGACTAGGTGGACTGAATGTAAGAATAAAGAATAAAGACTCAGTCTCATTCTGCAGTGCACACAACACACATGCCGCTCTACGACATGCTGCCACATCACCTAATATGTATAATGATGTAATTTTACGAAGTGTTTTAACATAAATATACCTTCAGTTAGGTACAGATAAAGCTCCCTGATAATGGTCATTAAAGACCGAAACATGTAGGAGCGATATTATTGTGTGTTTTAATGTACATTTAAAACTTTTAACCAAGTTAGTAAATAGTGCATTTGTTGGGGAGGGAACTGGGTACATTACAAAATGCGCGGTGCAACGATAAAAAAAATTTAAATCTTGTATTACTCTTAAAGTTATGTTATAGTTATTCCATAAAAAACTATATTTACAGTCTGCTACATTCTGTACTGAAATTTTTGTATGTTAAATTCACTGAAAAGTTTAAAATTTATGTTTTAGAAGATGTGTAACAAATGGCAAGAACATCATCCACATGTGTTTACAGAAATAGGGCAGTATAAGACAAATGTAAAGAATTCTGAAAACTTCTGAGGCAACCGCTTTCTAACCTTTTGGCGCCGAAATTATTTTTTTAATTTTGGCACATCCTATATATAAAATGTGAATAATACAGGAACCAAATACGTTAGAATTATGAAACAAACTGCATTTTGAAGAGAAAAATACAGAGAGTGTATACCATGTTTAAAATATTCAGTACCTATATTTGTTGAATAAATATATAAAATGCAACTTTAGAGGTTAGCGGTGCGGTACGACCACTATAGTTGACATTAGACGTCTAAAGGTTAATAAAGAAACTCTAACAGAGACCAAACAGATCACACACCTGAATTGCGCAAGTACAGTGAAACCTAGATTTTATGTTTTTGAAGAAACCAATTAAAATGAATGTTGGCCGAAGGAATTGAAACTTTATATAGTTATTGAAATTACATACACTAAACTTACAGTGTAATACATTAAAAATGTAATCCAGTTCAATGTCACTTGAAGTAAGTTTCTGCGTCTTCACATTCTAAATCCTTTACACCATGTTTTTAATATTGCTGAGAGCAGCCATCTTGTTATCGTGGATATCAAATTCCATGGTGTATTTCTTCATGCTGTCTGTGCTCTCGAGTGCTAAACAAATGTTGCTGGAGGTTAACTTTTCCACCACCATTTTTCTATTCCTTCCCCTCCTTCTTGTCAGATGCAAAAGATGTAAATTTCTCATCCACCAATTACTCAGAAATGTGCACCTTACACATTACAACAGCATCATCACAGGATACACATTCTTGGAATTATATGCCTGCTTTTAGCTAACAGTCATTTGTGGCTGTGCTAAGTTCTGTTGCATCGTCACTGTAATTGGTTTTCATGTAAATTAAAACCACATTTCTGAAAATAGTTATGTATTATCATATGTTTGACACAGTGCCATAATTCTGCAATAAAATGTTGTTTATCTGAAACTTTTACCTTCATGATTGTTGCATTATGAAGCAACCTGTGATCTATTATATCACTAGATTTTCTTGCAAGTTGCTTGTGGTAATAGTGTTTGAATAACCTGATAATTCCCTGGTCAAGTGGTTGGAGAATGCTGGTACAGTTTTGGCATACAAACATAACTCACATTTTTATTTGAATAAAGGTAGACCAACTTGATGACACTTGCTTTATTATGTCAATTTACTGCTCAACATGTTTCAGATGTTAATACATCCATCTTCAGGAGCTTGCGACTACTTGGTGCGTTACAGCCTACACAATAATGCACCAAGTAGTCACAAGCTCCTGAAGATGGATGTATTAACATCCGAAACATGTTGAGCAGTAAATTGACATAATAAAGCAAGTGTCATCAAGTTGGTCTACCTTTATTCAAATATCAAGTTGATGCACAGTCCAATATGCATAAGTGTCTTATTTTTGTGTAACCTTGTAGCTGGGGAATGAGCAGCATCCTGGTCCATGAAAAGTAAAGCCATTCTGTTTTGGGAATTCATTTTGTAATCTAATACCAGTAAATAGTTATTAACTATTGCCTGTGTTGGCTGCGTGTCTTGTGGACAACTTTCTGACAGTTTTAAAGCAATTAGGGTTTCTACCCTTCTCAGTAACTAGCGGTGGTAGTTTGTCAGTCTGAAGAGTGGACTTCACTAGTTTTTGCCAGCACCTCTTTCTGTAACTTAGCATTTGAAAGATCACTTTTCACTAGGCAAGAAACTCCCTAATCTCTTTCTGAAAATGCTACTGGGCAGTTGACAAGTCTAAGTATGTAATTGTGCCTGTTTTGCAAAAGGCACTTATAACCCAATGTATGTGGCAGTACAATGCTGCATAACTTGAAGACGTTCATGAAGATGGGTTATGACTGGTAATGTACATCAGGCTCGACAAACTGCCTTTATTTCCACACACACATACACACACAAACAAAATCTGCAAAATGAGTCAGGTTGAAGTGAAGTGCATGCATTTGGGTACATAGAATCCAAGTAGACAGCATTTGTAAGAATCAAAAACCAAGTGTGTGAGAATACACAAAACTAAGCTTGATCATGGTGCCCACATATTGCAATTAAATGGCTTGATTGTGTTTGTTGTGTCACTTGTTTCATTGAAGCAGTGCCAGCATAGAGCAAGATGCTGCTAGTTCAGGAGCAAGGGTCGTATTTACACCCCATGGCGTGATTGATGAAAATGGCCGTGTGGGCGTTCTTCTTTCTTCCAAGGCTCTGGTTCAGCTGGTGATGAATCCAATAGTCGGAGCAGTCACGTCTCATGTGGGATATCACCTCCCTCTCTTTGTGGGTTCCATCAACCTTCTGGTAGCCTCACTCTGTAAGAGCATTACTACACCTGTTAATTATTTCAAATTGATCTTTTGTTCTTTTGACATTCAGAGGACCATGCGTCGTGATACATTCTGATAATGAAAGCCAACGAAATGCACTATTTCTCATACTTATTTGAAAAAGTACTCTACATGTTTCGGACATGTCCACTGTCCATCATCAGGAGTATGTCAAAACTGTATACATGCAATAGGTATTTGTTGTTCTAGTTCTGTTGGCATCTGCTAACATGACCAGGCTAGCAGATGCCAACAGAACTAGAATGACAAATACCTATTGCGTGTATACAGTTTTGAGATACTCCTGATGATGGACAGTGGACATACCCGAAACATGGAGTAATTTATCAAAAAAAATTCAGAAATAGTGCATCTCATTGGCTTTCATTATAAGAATATAAGAACTGATCTGTTGCTCTGTTGTTCATATTAGTAATATTATTGTTATTTCTGTAGGGCGCCTTAAGTTTGTGAATATGACAGACAAAATAAAAGAAGATGGTGCCATGAAAATCCCCTTATGTGTTGTGAAACTCCTTTACACGACCCTGAAGAGGTGCGTGCAAGATCTTATGGTCTGTATTGCATTAAACTAACCCCTGGTAACATTAACTGGGAAATTAACTGAAGAAGACAAAATTTAAGGTAATCCTCTTTCTCTGCAAGAACTGAAGGACAGTTTCTAAAGAGCGGTTGTTAATTTATTGAGATGAGAAATGTGTTGTGTGTCAAAAATTATTTCCAAAGGTGTGAGGCATACGTAGAAGTTTGAGGTTGACCAGACTTTGAGATTTCTATGAAATGAGGTAAGTTGAACTGCAGGGGAAAAAATAGACCATAAATTCACAACCAACATATTCTTCATATGCTATAAAGTGCTTGCAACAATTGTCATATTGAGGGAAGAGATTACAGATAGATACTTTCATCTATACAGTTTTATATGCATAACACAAAGAGAATGAGCCCCTTGGGAGGCAATGTGTATGGTAAGGTAAAGGTGAAAGGTAAAGTTGTTCTTGTCCATGTAATGAAGGCATATGGGGGGGTTGGAGGAATAGCTGCATAACCTTGGCGCTAGATGGCCAACATGAACGAACAGATAATTGTAAGATGGGCTGTACAGAAACTTGGTTTCCCATGCGGTATGTGATGGCTGTGTCTTTTATAATATCAGCCATGTATCATTTATTGGGCAGTGAAGACTGTACTTCCACTGGTCTCCTTAATGATCCTCTGTCACTTTAACTGCTGTCTCATATTGCCATCCAGTAGCCCATGTGCCAAAAACGGATATCATGTGCTCCAAATAGTTTGGTATTTTCCTTATCCTAGCATTGTTGCTGTTAGCAGGTTTGCGCAGAACTGCCTGTACAGATGATACACATATCCTTGAAAAGGCAACAGTTTTGAACTTCAAGGGGTGTTTTCATACACGCTGACTACATGCAGTATTCTTGCTGGGTAAAGGGAGACTTTCAGCATGGAGTTACTTATCAAGCAATATTTTAGGCACTTTTCTTTCTCTCTCCACAAGAACAGAGTGCGTTTCAGCCCATTACAAGACTCATAACTTCACTTGTTACGGACCATTCAAACAATACATTTTCCACATGCTGGGAAGTCAGGTGCAGAGGGTGTTGCCTGACAAGTCTCCTTCCCTATTTTTGTCTCTGATTGTCTCAGCATAGATTCCCAAGTGCTGTCCCATTGTTCTCATTTGTCAGGTTCAGACGATGTCTGCTTATTGGTGAGGCCTCTTTCTGCCACCTTGCAGACCTGATCTCTAATCAAGTGATACCTGGTGGTGTGCTTAATAGAAACCCTCATATTGTCTTAGTATTTAACGAACCTGATGCACAAAATCTTGTTTTACAATAAGTTTATTTCATGCCTCTGCACGGGTTGAGAGAGGACTCTCTCAACCTGTGCATGGGACAGCCACCTATAGGTGTGATGATACCAGAGGCTGTATAATACAATTTTGACCTCCTGTTGATGAGCACATAATGCTTAAAACATGTAGAGGCATGTAATAAACTTATTGTAAAACAAGATTTTGTGCATCAAGTTGGTTAATTACTAAGATTATACAGAGATACATGGTCAGCAAAACATCAAAAAATATCCTCATATTGTGTTTATTTATTTTCTTAATCAATCAGTAAATCACTGTCCAACATGAGTATGCATTTATTCTGTATTAAAAAGATGCATGTACATGTTCCAGTCCTAATGGACTATCATCAGTATTTATTCCTTCATTTTTATATATAGCCAGATGATGGATGTTGGTCTGCTAAGACTGAAACAAGTATTTGTTTTATCATTACGTAATAAATACATAGCTGTGTTTGACAGTGATTTGCTAATTAATTGATTGCTTGTGGGTTATAACAAGACAGCAGTAGCACAGTGGTTAAGGTGTTGTGCTACAAATTGGAAGGTCGCTGGTTGGATCCCAGCTGGTGTCAATGGAATTTTTCGTTGACATAAAATCCTTCCAATCGCACTATGGCCCTGGGGTCGACTCAGCCTCTAACACAAATGAGTACCAGGAGCATTTCCTAGGGATAAAGGCGGCTGGTGCATAAGGCTGACAACCTTACCACCATCCTATGCCATTGTCATGAAATCTGAGAACCTTAACTTCCTGGAACCCTCCGGGCAACTCCAGGCCTGTAACGGGACTGCTTTACCTTTTATGGGTTATAACACCATATTTGAACAAATGTTTGTGCTGACATTTCAGAGAAGTGTGCTGCCTCCGTTACCAGGGTCTCTGCATTTGATTCAGGGGGATGCTGAAGTGATTGGGAGGAGAAAATATGTAGGTTATTTAGCAAGGTTGCAAGGGTTGTGGCTAACCATAGTTTCGGAGAAGGGAACACATGATGGAACCTTGACCGGGCCAATAGCTGTCCCCTCTTCACTGTCCCTAACGGTATCAAGTGGTGTGGCATATCACCACCTCCTCATGGAATGCTGCTAAATATGATGGTATAACAGCTGGCAACATAGTGATAAACAGTGTAATTAAAGTTACTGAATTTTTTTTTATGGTTTACATTTCACTAATGGCACTTTTTTTTTTCTTCTTCTTCTTCTTCTTTTCCCAAATTAGGCACTGGTTTTTGTCACATTGAATATTTCAACACAGTTGTGACTGAAGATCAATTTTTAAAAAAATTGTCAAAAATAATAGAAAGCACCACAAAATATATTGTATCTGTAATGTTTATATACACATGTTCAAATGTGACAGAGGGAATATGACCTTAGTGAACTACATCTCTTGTTTATTAATGAAGTATTATTAGTCATGATCTCTTTATTTCTTACATAAATAAAGTCCTGGCAAAGGACTCCTAAATATATTCACATATTCAGAAATTCTCTTAATGAACATTAAGCCTCAGTTCCCTGTGCACTTCATGTTACCTCATGTGTATTAGATGAGATGATTGAGGCATTTAGCATGTATGGAGGAGAGGAGATTCGTATGCAGGGTTTTGGTGGGCAAATCTGAGGGAAAGCGACTACTTGGAAGACCCAGTTGGAGACGGGAGGATAATATTAAGATGGATCTTCAGGAAGTGGAATGTGAGGTTATGGACTGGATCGAGCTGGTTCAGGATAGGGACAGGTGGCAGTCACTTGCGAATGCAGTAATGAACCTTCGGCTTCACTAATATGAGGGGAACTTCTTGACTAGCTGAGAACTGGTTAGCTTTCCAAGAAGGACTCTGCTCCATGGAGTAAGTAAGTGCTAGATATAAACCTCTGTGATGTAATCACTAAATTAGTAATATAATGAGAATATATAGAAATTATGAGGGTCGCGCAACTTAGGTTAGTTCATTCATTCATTCCATTTTTGTGTCTGGCAGGATGCAGCAGCACATTACATAGCCCATGAAACATAAAATTAGATGTTAAAAAAAATACGCAGTATCAGAAACTGAAACAGGTGTGGGATACCGTGGGATTGTTCACAGTGACAACCACAGTATAACAATATAACAATATTTACTTTGGTCTCAAGTTCTACAGTCAGATGTTGGAAGGTTTGCCGCTTAATTGCTGTGATTTAGCTTTTTTGGTCTGCTGCTGGGTTTCTCCCCAGCGATGATGGCTGCGGTGTGGATCAGGGATGCTGTGCAGAGAAGAGGCTACTAACCGGCACCAGGGTGTGTAGCGAGTAAGCCTCCAGCCAGATGGTGAGGAACCGGTCCATTTCGTAGATGCCTCTGTGGGGCTGGTGTCATTGACCTTAATCCTTTCTTGAAGGGTTGCTGACAAGATTGTCTGACAAGGTTACTCCTTTGTCGTACCTCAAAAGGAGTAAGCTTGTTGAACATTAAGGGGAGTAATCTTGTCGATGACCCTTCAAGAAAGGAGTAAGGTCATTAGAATTTATATTTATCTTAAATGTGTAATGTGTGTTAATTATGTGAATGCTTATGCTGCCGCTGTACAGTTGGCTATGGGCCGGATGGTCCGGGTTTCAAATCCTTCTCCAAAACTTTCCAGACCAGTTGTGGGGCTCACCCAGCCTCCTAGTAAATGGGTACCAGGGTTTTTTCTGGAGGTAAAACATACATGGCATGAAGCTGATGACTTACCTCTGTCTAGTGCTGAGGTTAAGAATGGGTGGAACTCTATATCTCTTTCCCATATAATATGCCTTCATATCATGAATGGAAATAACTTCAGCTGCAGTGGCGTACCCAGGAATTTTGTTCGGAGGGGGTTCAACAGATTCAGTTGAGGGCAGAGGACATAGAGAAAAGGGATCTGAGGGCGATAGCCCCCTAGTCAGGGGTTCTAAAGGCAGCTGTAATTTTGTATAAGAAATTTCATTTTATATAGTAAAATTTTCTTAATTTTTGGTACCTAAGGCTATTTATGATGACAACCAATTTATTTGTCATTGCTAATGTAAAAAAATTGCGAACCGGCGGTAGTTTTAGAATTTTACTGCCTTTTTTCTGAACATCTTGGGGTTTTGGCGTCCTAAATTCAGCAATTTTTAACAGTTTTCACAATCAGGTTGAGTTTGGCACGATTTTGGAGGGCCTTTGGAATTTCGGGGAGGGGGAGATTTGAACCCTCCCCCCCAAAACCCCCCTCATTACGCCACTGTTCGGCTGTACTTACACATTTATGTGTAAGTCTTACTGCATCCTTTGACACTTCAGAGATGTAAGCACCTTTATTTACTAATAAGAAGTATCACAGATTATTGCCAATTTTATTGTTCCTCTGACTCTTTCAATAGTGACAAAATAATAGAATTTGATTTATGAAGAGTAAATTCAGTGAAACCTTTTCATTCTGTTATGCATATTGAAGCAAAGTAAAAGCAGTCAATTCAGAGTCTGTCTGTGTCATAATTCATGCTAAAACTTGATTGCTATATAAGGAGCAGTTAAACAAAATCATTTTGTTTTTAAGGGATATGTTCTCTTTTATTTCAGTGTTTGCATTTGGAGAACATTTCATGACCTTGCTGTTAGCTCGTAGCCTGCAAGGCATAGCATCAGCTTGCATCAGCGTATCAGGTAAAGCAGTCTCTTCACAAGTACTGAAATCTTTTTATATATTCCGTTTGTTATCATGATCTGAAAAACTGAGATCCAAAATATAAAGGAAATTTTCAGTCACTTTTTTTTTGATATGTAGAAATGCATAGACATTATTTTATACGGCAACTTGCATCACTTTTCACTTAAGACTGCTTCCCATAGCAGCAGACAGCACATGATTCACAGCTATTCCAGTTTGCCATTAACTGGGTTCCACACAATTTAATATCTTGCAGTTACTTTTCCACAGCATATGTACAGAAGGTGATGAAAATGTCTCACTTGTGCCCATAGATGTGTGTTACACCTAACAAATGCATTGATCATTGTGTGTGGAAGTTCCATAAGTAAACTGACAGAAAAAGACGACAAAATGGCCTGATACCTCGTGTTTCTTATACCTTCAAACTTTTTGATCACGTGTTGTACCAGTTGGCTGCATTGTTTACAGCCTATCAGTATGCTTATCTGTGGACTTCCTGCATATCCAGACAAAGAAATGTAACAGATTTATTTTGGGTGACAAGGCTTGCACTGGCCCAGCTTTACCGCTATATCTTCTTTGATAATTGTTATTCAAATACTTAGTGGTCTGTGTCACAGTTTACCCACATTTGTCTTGTTTTTTTAAATGTTTTATGCTGTCATGAAGTGCCAAGATTGTGTATCATTGATGATAGGTGAATAAATGAGTGTTTAGCATTGGTGGATCGACACTGACAAAGGAAAACCGAAGTACTGAGAGTAAACCTCGTCCCAGTGCCAATTTATCCGTCACAAATCACATGTTAACTGGCCTGGGTTTGAATCCAGTCCTTTGTATTGTAAGGCCAGTGGCTACCTGCCTGAACCATGGCATGGCCTTCATCTTGTTGCAGGGGACATCTTCAAAACAAAGCAGTAGTTCATTTTCTTAAAAATGTTTGTAATAAGTCTTTTAAGTTTTCTTCAATAACATGTTTCAAGAAGGTATTTTCCTAGTATTCTATGTTATACGTTTGCTAAAAACCTCAACTGAAAAGTACTTTATGTTTCTTCTTGTGGATTTTGCTGCACCAAAGAATAACAGTTGGTTCTATTATTAATGTTATCACATGTAAATTAAACCTCATCCATGTATAAAATATCACGCAGAATTTGTAGCCATGATTGCATCCATTTACAAAATTGTACACAGCTATCTTAGATAATAAACTTCATACTTTTAAAAAATAATATGGGTAAAAACCATCATAATGCAACATTTTCCATAATTGTGTCAGTGGAATACCAGTTATTATTGAAATATTGTGTATATGGGCATGAACACTAACCTTCTTCTTCATACAGGAATCTGTAGCAAACTGTATCCTATCAACAGCTGAACATACACGTAATTGCAAATTTCTCTCTGCATTCGCATCACATTCTTTATTATACTTAGACCTGTTTGAGGTATTCAAAGGCTTCTTTCATTTATTTCACCATCAAAGTCTGAGGTGAAGAACTCTGACAGGCATCATCGTCATCTTCAAGTTGTGTCACATTTTCCTCTTGTACATAAATGAGATATTTACTGGACATTGGCTCTGAATAAGATGCAGTTAATTCATCCATATTTTCACTGCTGATATACAAGTTCGTTTCGTTCATAAGATGAACAGCCTATTCTGTGGAATCTCCAGGATCCTCCTCAAAAACCTATAAGTGTCTATGCCAAACCTCCACATAAACTCTTCCAGCAACCATGCATTTTGGATTCATTTATTTCAGCCAAGGAGTTGCTAGTATTGTTCACTGTGTTCCAAATGTTATACCCTTTCCAGAGTTTCTTCCCTGTCAGTTTCCCTAATGGCCTGGTTGTGTACCCTTCTAAAGTAGAACTGCTTGAGGGTAGCTATGGCTGACCAATCTGTAGGCTGAATTACACATGTTGGGTTAGGAGGCACAAAGACAAACAACTTTGATGTCTGGATAAAAGTCGTGTAAAGATTGTGGGTACCCAGAAGCATTGTTCAAAATTAATATTGCCTGAAATGATAAATAATTACTATTGCGATATTGCCTAATGTCTGGAACAGAATACAGAACGAACCACTGTTTGTTTATTAGCTGTGTACAAAATACAAATTCAGTTTATGAAAGATGGATTAGGGGTGAGAATTTATAATGTATGGAAGTGTGAGTTATACGAAAGTCGACCTTCTGTAAGTCAAGAACCACCTGTACTGATAAGGGAATGTAATTTACCTATGAGTTTTTATGAGAAGTATCAGACTGAGTTTTGCTAGTTTTCTTGTAATATGAGATGAATTTTTTTGTAAACAGGAATGTGCCTAGTAGCTGAACAGTTCCCTGATGACGTGGTTCGAAGCAAGGTTATGGGCATCATACTCGGGAGTATGGCTGTTGGAGTTCTTATGGGATATCCATTTGGTAGCCTCTTATATGATTTTGTTGGGAAAATGGCACCATTCATTGTTATTTCAGTTGCTGTTTTGCTAAATGGAGGTATGTTTTATAATTTAAGTTTGTATGTGTGTGTGTGTATGTTTTCACAGATACAGGACTCCTTGATGATGTCACTTCATTGTTTATGTAATCTAAAAATACACACTCTTATACAGGAAGGATGAATCTGTCCAAACAGTAATTGTATTCTTCAGAAACTCATGCACCAATCAGAGGACAGTGTTAGCAGCAGTCACTTGAAAATATTCAAAACATAAAGCATTTATTTTTTAATTTCCATAACATCTGTAATTAAATCAAGTATCTCTGTCATGTAAGTGATAGGATACAGGGTGACTGGGGTTCAGTTTCAAACATGGGTATGACTTTCTCTTTTCCACCACATGCACCCTGACAGTGGCATACCGAGGGGCGGGTTTGGGGGGTTCAAACCCCCCATCCCCCCAAATTCAGAAGGCCCTCCAAAATCGTGCCAAATTCAACCCGACTGTGAAAACTGTTAAAAATTGCTGAATTTAGGATGCCAACACCCCAAGATGTTTGGAAAAAAGGCAGTAAAATTCTAAAACTACCGCTGGTGCACAATTGTTGTACATTAGCAATGAGAAGTAAATTGGTTGTCATCATAAATAGTCTTAAAGTACCAAAAATTAAGATGATTTTACTATATGAAATGAAATTTCTTGTATGAAATTACAGCTGCCTCCAGAACCCCTGACTAGCGGGCTACCACCCCCAGATCCCTGTCCTCTGTCCTCAACTGATTTTGTTGAATCCCCTCTGAACAAAATTCCTGGGTATGCCACTGCACCCTGCCATGGATCCCACTTAGCCTCATATCAGATGGACATTGTAGGTCAGAGCACGAAGCTGAAGAATGACATCAACATACAGCTGGGATTAAGATTGCTACACCTGCATTCTAATTAAATTCTTACATCTTGTGGTGTTTAGGAACAGTGTCAAATGTACCAGTACCTTTATCTCATATAAATATTTTCTTTTATTTTGACCTTGTAAATTTTTAGTAGCCAAGCATATGGTTGGGATTCATATGAGTTTGTGTTGTCCACTTAACGACAAATGAAGAAGCTGACCATGCCAGTAATGGGGACAGCCATTGATCTTATGTTTATTGGACCATGCATCATTGTGATAGCTGAAGAATAAAAGACCAACTTGATGTCACTTGCTATTTTATTTCACTTCTTATGTGCTCAACATGTTTCAGACATTAATATATCCATCATCAGGAGCTTGCGACTA
>Ga0131853_10019466_pt1 | contig 12353 bp, 11 predicted proteins | sample TergutLab28metaG_FD_92764 | JGI IMG/M metagenome (GOLD analysis project Ga0131853, IMG submission 92764) | Labiotermes labralis P1 segment gut microbial communities from Petit-Saut dam, French Guiana - Lab288 P1 (version 2) (version 2) | ecosystem: Host-associated > Arthropoda: Insects >...
CCTACACTAATTTACACTCCCTGAGGATGATCCCATAGAGGGATTGAAACATGTAGGAGATATTTTAAATCCATTTTAATCAGATAATGTGGTTTTAATGGTTTGACAAGTATGTGCAATTAGCTGGTTTTAATAAATATTGTTATCACATTGCACGGTAATAAAATGAAAATAACCTACCATTATACTTTGTGAATTAAAAGATTGTATCCAAAAGTTATTAGGCTGCTCCCATAACAATGCCACTGAAATTAACATGACTTTTTTCAGTCAGGTAATGGCAGAGTATGAGGTATGGTCAACAAGTTCTTGGGACTGAATAAACAATAGACCATATACACCACACTGATATTATTAAAAATTATCACTTCTGCCTGCATTAATACAATTCCTGGTGACATTTCAGTTTTTCCCAACATTCCATACACGATTTTAAAGACATATGTGTTAGCTGATCTGGCACTTTTTCTTGTATATTCACTACTGAGTCAAGTTAACATCCTTTCTGCGAAAAGGACAAAGCTTGTTGGAGAGAGCTCAGGGCTGCCATGTGGCTGTGGAACCAATGAGGTTTGTTTATCATGAGATACTTCTGGATGGAAAGCAAAGTGTGCATGCAAATGTTGCTATGGTAAAGAAACCAGCTATGTTCCCAAAAATACGCAATCATTTCTTCCACATTACTACTTTTTTGACACCTACCAACAAACTGACACAGCAACAAGCCTTGAAAGTCAAAACAATTATGTCCTAGGTCTTTGCACTCAATCCGCTCTGCTGCACTTTCTTCAGTTTTTGAAATGATTCTGAGACTTATTGTGAAGGCTAGTGCTTTGTTTTGAAATCCTACACAGAGTCTGCATTTCAGCACCCATAATAATTAATTTCATGAAGTACTAATCTGGTTCAGTTTATTGCAAAGGTCTAAATAAGTGTTATGCAAGTTACTCCCCTCCACCAAACCATGAGAAGTTTTGGATCAAATTTTGTGGACACACAAAGCTGAATGGCCAAATTTTCAGTCAAAATTATGCAAGATGATCTTACAGAGACTCCTACATCTTGCACTGTAAATCCCTGATCTGATTGCCATGGCACTGACTGTACTTTTTTCATCATTAACCTTTTGACGCATAATGTCAACTATAGTGGTTGTACTGCACTGCTAACCTCTAAAGTTGCATTTTATATGTTTATTCAACAAATACAGGTACTGAATATTTTAAACGTGGTATATAATCTCAGTTTTTTTTTCTCTCCAAAATTCAGTTTGTTTCATAATTCTAACATATTTGGTTCCTGTATTATTCACATTTTATATACAGAATGTGCTAAAAATTAAAACAGTAATTCTGGCGCCAAAAGTTTAAGCAATGTGATTGGGCATGGGTCTTGCCATGATTGACACTTTTAATACACCTGTACCATTCAATCAATCACAGGTGGCTTAACATCTCATTGCTGAATTGCTTCCAATGGCGTCAGAATCATTTGGATCACTGTCTTAACTTTCACAGGGAATAACTAGAAGAGGATATGATACAAAATTTGGCCACTTACACATTTATATCCTTACAAATTACCATAACTTTAGACTACCATCTTTTACACCACTATTTATGGTTTTGCAGAAGACTAACTCTATCTCATATAATGAAATTTTAAAATATTAAAAGACTATAAAATAGTTCCAAAAAGATGAATTTTATAAACATAAACCCTTTAATTCCTCACCTTTACATCTCTGGATGCTTGCAGATTTGCCAGTGACTGCTTCATTCCCATGCCCACTTGCCAGATAATAGCTTCCGGAGGCTGGGCCTTAAATGGCCATTCCCCACAAAGTAATTCATACCACACAGTTCTAAAATAAATACAAACACACCATGTGTAATGTAACTCTACACATGGTTCTCAATTTCAACTGGAAATTCTGTAGAATAAATCAATTAAAATATACATTGCCTTGACTATTCTAAAACAATGGAAGACAACATACAAAATGCAAAAAATAAGAGTAAAATCTTTTTAAATAGTATGCTTGCGTAACTGACCACAGTTCCTTTGCAACCCTCAAATGTCTATTCATATATTGTATGTCACAACACCACCAACACTGTCGCCCCCACCGCCGCCGCCGCCGCCGCCACCACCACCACCATGACAATACAGCAATGTGAAAATCGTCTCTGTTCTTCTCTTTCTTTCCCCAAGTGCTCCTGCTGTATCTGCGTCAACTTTCACCACACTCCCTCGCCTATTCTCAAACTTGTCCTTGGTGTTCTCACATATCAGATATTAAACATCTTGTTTAAACCTACCCAAGGACTTCTACTGCCAATCGTTCCAAACATATGTCCACATTACTCACTGTACCCTAATTTTTCCAACATTTTTCCTAACATTTCTGCTTTCAAAGTGTTTTGTTTCAAAATGTATGCTTTCTTCTTTCTTTAAAAGTGTTGTCATATAGGACATAGCAATGTAACACATTTTCAGCCAGATCAATTAAAGTGCCATTTAAACACTCTGAGCCAGAATTACATGCCTGGTGTGACTGAGGTGTAACAGAACAGACTTTAAATGAGCTGCATGAGGAAAGCTGTTAAATTCCATCACCATCCAATGTTAGGTATTGTACTACTGCATGAGGGGTATACCTAATGTTTGATGCCATACAGTTACAATACCATAAACTGCTGGGTGTTAAAGTAAACTGTATTTAACACAGTTCTTAGGCTAGAAACTCAAAATAAAAACTAGATCACTAGGAATGAAGCTCCTTGCCCTTTACCCGAGTTCTGGATTTCACTTTATCTGCTATAAGCACCTGAAAATTGCTTAGAATAAGCACTCCCATTCCATAGAAGAGAATCTGTTTCACACTGCCATTTGCTAACAAATAATCAATTCTTCAGTCATCACACCTTTCTCATCGCATCTGAATGGCAAAGGGTAGTTTTTCCTTGGGTAAGTTTTTAATTCTTTGAATAACAGAGGGTGTCTGCTTCCTTTCACAAGCTAGTATAAAGAGCATTAATATTATTCTACCCAGTGAATTGCATCACCACACATATTGAACCTTAACAGTAACTGTGGTGTTGTTTGGTGAATCATTCATGTCACTGGTAGGCAGCTAACTTCTCAGCAAAGTCCATGCAAATCTTCTAAGCTAATGTTGCTGCTGCAATGAAGAAACAGGTAATTTCACTGCATACACTGAACAGTGCATGCAAGAAGACCTGTTGTGGTACCTCGTGTGCGGAAGCCATTCCCAAGGCTCCACTTGTCTCCCATCAAACAAGAAACCAATCTGTATGTTTACAAGCACAGACTCTTCTGTGTGTTTCTATTATCCTTGTTTGGGTCCTAGATAGGTTCTTCACATAGAACTGGCATATTTTAGTCGTTAATTTGGCTTCTAGTGTTACACACACACACACTATGATAATACCAAATGTTGCAACAGCACAGCTGTTTGTATGTGCCATGTACTTCATGACCAGTAATTAAAGTTTGATCATATTTGTACACACTCCTTTTCATACCCGTGATACTGTACAGCCTTTCCGCAACATGATTGCCTATGACGTATACCACATTATTCCATTATACAGTGAACCACTCATTTTTCTTTTGTTGTAAACATGCTTTCTTGACCTCAAAATAAACAGCCTGAGAATGCTACGTAACACTCACAATAGCATTACTCACACACTCCTACAGGTTACGTAAAATCACTGACCCCAGTGCAGTATTCTTGAAATATATAAGATAGCCCTAGGTTGCTCAAGATACCCAAATATTAAATAACATCACTTTATAATGACATAAATATGGTATAAAGTTTCAAAGTTTTACGTGTCTAATACATAATATCCCTGAAATAATTTGACATGTACTAATGTCCCATTTTTTTTGCAAAACACTGTCCAACAGGATTGTTTAGCTACTAAAATACTATGCAGAATTCGGTAATTTCCATGAATAAGGGCTTACCCAAATGCATACACATCAGAAGCCTTTGTGAAAGGAAGTTCCTCTTCATCATGTTTCTGTCGCACTCGGAGGCTTCGAATGATTTCTGGCGCAAGATAACAAAGCCAGCCTGGAGGGATATTCAAACCATTTCCTTTCCTAATGAAAAAGGACCTACTTTAGTTGCTGAACGTAATGGGGATGGGCTAGTTTGTTTTCAAATCCACAGCTTGCCCTTGACAGTTTTTTAAGAAAGGCAATACTTGAAATACTCTTAAAACTAATCTGCACACCTGAATTACTTAAAATTTTTTAGCATACATAAAGGAATGCCCAAAAACCTCATATACTATTACCTCACACTACAATGAAATCCCCCCCCCAGTTATCACTTGAGTGAAACCTCCATCCCTCACTCCCACATGCATCATTTTCCCACAATTATCATTAACTTCTTCTGGTCCTGTAAAATCACACAAGTAAACAAGGTCTTATTAAATTGGATGCATTGTTTCTCAAAGCATTGTTTTGTCACATTATTTGTTCAGAATACCCACTCACAACCCACAATACATCCCAGAATGATCATTTTTGAGGGGGGGAGGGAGTGAATGTTAAGATAACATTTTCAGAACATACAGTAGTACCACACATCAACAAAGTGTAGAATAAAAGTAATGAGATATTTTTCAAAGCTACACTAGTGCTAACTTGCCTTACTGACAACTACAGTTACAAAAGTACTTGCAAAATGCTGCCATACATCAGCCAAGAATGGTAACTTAGCCAAGTGGCAGAATTGAAGGGGAGTTTTAAGGTCGTAAATGTGAGACCTACACTCTGCAGTTGTTAGTAGCACAGTTTCACACTGTTATCTTTCCACTTAATTCATTTCATCAAGAATGGGTTATGTGAATCAGTATTTTTATTTCTGTTCTTTGTGCTGTTATACCCGTTTTCCTATTACTATCTTATATATATATAAGGCCTACACACTGCAACTTGCCATGCTGCACCATACAAAGCAAATATGCTTATAGATAAGTGAAAAAAATCTGACTGGAGGAACAAATGGGTCAAAATATCTAAACATCCTGGATTAGCACCAACCAACAAGTTGTATGATGGTGTGTGGGTGGTAGAGTTCTGGGGAAAATGAAGGGAAAAACACGACTTTGAACCCGTTCCAAGTGTTACTAAAGTGCACACCACATATGAAACAATTACATCATTCTTTCGCAAGTACAACATTTGCAAGCATGATGAGCAGAATGTTTTGAATGTGAAATTCATTCTGCTTTGTCTGAATTATAATATTTCCAGCAAACAGTTATCAATTACACATTTATTTGGGGAAAAAGATTGATTTGGATGCAAGAATTAATGCAACCTTCTACTTATTTTTTGTAGGCCTAAAGATAAAATCTAAACTTTCATTTGTTTGTTGCATTCTTGTTTTTGACACATTTCAATGCTTTCCCTCAACCATCATTTTCCTTAATTTATTGATCCCTTTGAAGTCCCTTGAAAAATGATGGTTTGAGGATTCACTGTATTTATAAAATCGCCCATGTATCATAAAAAAATAAGTTTATATATTATAACCTTTATATTTTTTACTAGGTCATAGATATGAACAAGTGTTACCATAATAGATCTAACACTTGAAATACATAAACACTACCCAAATATATGTACCTGTTCCCAAAACAGAGTTTTGTAACACTGAAGAGCCCAAAGTCAGTGATGATAACTTTCCCATTTTCTAGAAATATATTCTTGCTCTTCAAGTCCTTGTGAACGATACCTCTTGCATGAAGATAACCCATTCCCTAGACAGAAAGTTCGACAACATATCATATCAGTTAATGTTATAACCTAACAAATACCTAGCAATTTTGAAATCTTAGAAGCTGGATTAGTGCTGTTTTTTAAACACTCATTGCTCAGAGTTGGAAGAAAATATGAAAATACCTGTATTCATCATTTTAAAATGTATAAAGCAGAGGGCTGTAAAAATCACAAACTGTCATATATGAATCAGATAATTATAGGCAGGAAAAGGGAATGGTCAGCGAGGTGCTTTTCAGTGCAGAGAAACTCTGAATCCAAGCTAAATGAGAACCACAGGATGGCTGCAACCCTTGGTATGCTGGCATATAGTCACACATGGTAAGTAACATAGACATTAACCTCTATCATACTGGTGATCTTCATTAGGAACGGGCATTTAAATCCGCAAATTACTTAAGCTTCCCGTCAGGAATGTTGTGGCCATTTAAATGCACCATAAACTCATGTAGAGGCATAGAATTACAGCCCCTCGTTAACTCCATGTTAGATTATGTTTTGTGGTCAGACTCATGCTCTGGCCACTTTATCCAACTAAGAATCTATGTACCTCATGAATAGGAGTAGCAGGCTGAGAAGCCTCACGTTTCTTGTTTTGCTATGCAACAGTAAGCTTTTCATTCCCTCCACAAATACGTCTAGCAGTTCAAAGGAAGAAAAGATCAACATTTCTGGGAATGAAGCCTCATTCACTCTGCAAAGTGTTGCAGTCACAGGAACGTCTAGTGAAGGCGTGTTTTGTGGAAGAATTTTCTTGCTGTGTACCCCCCTGAAATATAACTATGTAATATCACTGACTGGTATATGACACTGGTTCTTATCCTTGCCAAAACAGAGAAGCTTTGTGGACGGTAGCAGGATATACTACTACTAAAAGGGACTAAGCACCAACTGTCTTACTGGATAAAATGCAATGGTACATAGGTTCTTTCATGCCTGTCTTACATTTCAGTTCAGATTGTGCACTGTTACAGAAGGAAGGTTTGACAGAATACAATAAACAGGCTGCATACCATCACCACACAAATAAAATTACTGGCCACACTGTGATGTCAAGTTTTTCCCTACAAGTATGTCAAAACTGAAATGCCTCGTCGATGAACTCCACACAGGGTTATAATTTCAACTGAAGTCTAATTTGTAGAAATAAACAGACCAGTCTGTAAAATGTCAAGCCTTATACAGCTGAAATATATGGCATTTCACTATGTGATCACCTGTTTCAAATGCATAATAATAAGTCAGAATGAATATTCATTCCTCAGTAAGCAGTTTGCAATGAGTGTGTTTAAGACAGCTGGGTTCATGTTCATAAACGGGGTATCTGAAAAGGTTTGGGACAGCGAGTTACGAAGCAGGGGCCCCGAGCGACAATAGCTATGAGGACAAGGTAGATTTTGAAAACAAGCCATGGGTGTCACACCTGCAACCGGACTGACCAAAAACCAGGGGTCATGCGCCCAGCAGTTCGCTTTCTTCATATGCCTCTGATGAAGAGAAAATTTTTCAGTGTGGGCCATGTCAAGAGGTCCAAACACCATCCACTTTGCAGTGGAAACGGCTCTCTGGCCTCAAAGAAATGTAGTACATGCTTTAGACGGGGCCCCAGGCAGCAAAAAGGCAATGAAGTGCCACATATAAAATAACAGCTAAAGTCCACTTAGCGTTTTCCTGCTCTATTTTGTGGAAATTATCACACTGCTGGTCATGGAGACTAAGGGATACTAAGGCCAACTTCACAGAATTGATGATGGAACTTCGCCCCTCCCTGACGTGACTGACGTCGAAATGCTTGTGTTTCTTGCAATAACAATACAAATGGGACATTGCATACTGGGCAAATAACGAACCAATTTTACACACGTCACTATAGCAGCGCTATGAAAAGAGAGAGATACCTTCACATACGATTACTACACTTCACAGACTACTTTAATGAGTCTGACATGACAGATGAAAATTCTGACAGGTTAAGGAAGATGTGAAATCTGTTTGAAATTCTAAACAAGACATTTTCAAAATCTAAACATCTGGCTATAGATGAAGTTATGGTTTTGTTCAAAGGAAGGGACATTTTGTGACAACAGATACCCAAGAAACACAAATGTTTTGGCAACAAAATTTACAAACCATGTGATGAGACCGGATGAATGTATGATAGGACAGTTTATTAAATTTCATATAGAGATTCTTGATTCTCCTCGTGAATGATACCCTGGAAATGACTGAACAAGTTGGTACACACGAATAGCACTCAACAAAGGTTGGTCTGTCTCAGTCCATGACAGTGACATGGCCAAATTTTTGTGTGTGAACTGTGAGTGGTGTGAAGAGAAAAGCTGTTAGTGAAGTGTAGTGGAAGAATGATGTGTGTGTAGTAAGTTAGTGTTTTTGACACTACCATGCCAGAAGTCACAATTCCAAAAATTCTGAGGCTGGAATTTCGTACGCAAATGGGGGGCCCAAAACAGAAATGTAAGTAAAATAAATTGAGAATTATTAAATTTTTTAAACTAAAATTTCTCTGATTTATTCCCAACACAATGCAGATTATTTCACTATTTTGTCACTTTTGGTTCATAAGATACAAATGTTTATTGTGAAACACGCACAAGGGATTTTAAAGGGCCATCACAGAAGAACTCTGTTCCCCAGGCACGAAGACTGAATTAAATGCCTGTACAATACAGTTAAGCCATTCTCCTATCCAAGGCAGAATTTACTGGGAAATGCAATGCATGTAGAAGTGTGATCAATGTAATGGTGGGAACCCTAACAAACAGTAAGGACACAGATTCCTATCAAATTCATTCAGTGAACTTGTATTTATGCTGTAAATAACAGTCACTTCCTGTAAGGCATATGGATTATTGTGTCCCAACCAAATGGTAGAAATAGGGGTGGTGGGAAAGAGACGGCAATGTCTAACATAAGGATCAGTCACCTTGACTGGCAAAGTGAGTCATATCAGCTGAATCAGAAATCAAACAACACAATACTTGTTCAGTCCCTCACAATACACATAAAGTACTTCAAACTGTTTACCCCTGAGGTATCAGATTATTAGAATACACATATGAGGAACAATGTCCTTATCATCATATTAGTCAATTTTCAGTTTTTTTAAAAGCCATGGTATAGACTGTAAACTTGCCTGAGAAATCTGCTGTGCAACTATTGTGGTTTTATTCATGGTGAACTTGTCTTTGCATAAATGGATGTGAGTGTAGAGAGTCATGCCTTTGCACATGCTGGTGACAATAGCAAGTCTTGGCAGTTTCATACAGGCACCCATGAACAGCACCAAATTTTCATGGCGAGTTTTACGAAATGTTGCAACCTGCAGGCAGAATATACATTCGCATCAGTACAACTATTTAACACAGCACAATATAAGTACAATAAGATTTAATAAAACAAATTAAATCCATTCAATTACAATATTCTTAGCAAAACCATTTATTAAGACAGTGTTTACACTGCAATTATCAAGACTTAAAATTGTGCACCATTCTATGCTCCCATTTACTCTTGCTGACTGGATTATCAAAACTCCACGTGAAGACGGTCAATTCACTGACACACTACTTAATTTTGTGTATTACAACAATTGCAAATGACCTCCGTGTCGGATGAAAAATGGCAACCTTTCAATTGTTTTTTCAGCCCAGGGAACAGGTGGTAGCCCAATGGGGCCAGATCCGGAGAATAGGGTGGATGATCAAGACAATGGAAGCCCAGGTTGCAAGTGCCCAGTGAGCCGGGGCATTGTTGCGCAAGAACAAGACACCCTTGGTGACCTTCCCATGGCGATTTTCCTTCAAAATGTCCTTCACTTGCACCAGCAGAGATGCGTAAAAATCTGCGTTGATAGTTTGGCCCTTTGGAAGATAATCAATGAGGAAGATGCCGTCTTGGTCCCAAAAAATCGAAGAGAGAAATTTTCCAGTGGATATTTGCACTCAGAATTTTTTGGGCGGGGTGACCTGCTATGCCGCCACTCCATTGATTGTCGCTTTGTCTCCGGGTCATAGTGATTTAACCGGGTTTCGTACATGGTCACCAATCACGAAAGGAAATCATTTGGATCGCGCTGAAAAAATTTCCAAAACTTGCTCAGACGACTGGTACCGTTGATGTTTTTGATCCGCTTTCAGGCTTTTCGGGACGCACTTCATAGAGAGCTTCCGCATGTCCAAATCTTCATGAATGATGGACTCAACCCACTCACGTGAGATGCCCAGTTGCTCAGCTATTGATTTAGCTGAAATATGGTGGTCTTCCAAGGTTAGTTTGTGAATATGTTCAATAATCTCCAGGGTGGTCACTGTTTTGGGTCGTCCAGGACGAGGCGCTTCACAGTTGGAAAAATTGCCACGTTTAAACTGGGCCACCCAGTTTTTGATGGTGGCATACGACGGTGCATGTTCCCCTAATGTTTCTGTCAGAATGGCATGAATTTCCTTCGGCGCCTTGCCTTGCAGGAAACAAAACTTGAAGACAGCTCGCGTCTTGATGTTGTTGAAATCGCGCGCGTCACCTGACATACTTCCTTTCAGTCTCTGTAACAAGAAAAGACTTGCAATTCAGCACACAAACAGCCCCCTCTTTTTGACGACACTATCGATTCTGTCCTACGACATCAGGAAGGAGGTAAGGCTAAGGACTTAACAGCACCCCCTCGTAAAGTAGGTATGAAGTTTACAAACCACATTTAAGGTATTAAAACACCAACCTCTAATTTAAATGCTTCAAGTGTTTTTTCATCATCCAGATAATCCATGTTGAGAACTTTGATGGCAACATCCCCATGCCAGTTTCCCCTGTACACTGTGCCAAATCGACCAGTTCCAATGGGCTCGCCAATTTTCAGCTCATCAAATGGTATATCCCATTCTCTCATAGACAGCTGTAAAAAATGCATTAACAGTAATGTCACAGCAAAGAGATAATGTATAAATTAAGAGCACTTAGCGGCTATCTAAATTACATACGAGAAGGCAGAAGAAACAGAAATTAGATAAAATAAAAATAAATAATGCCTCAATACTATCTGTGTCTCAATCAGATGGCACAGTAAACTCAACTGCCTGTAACAAAATATCACCATTTAAAATAAACATCCAGCAATATCTACCATATTCATTAAGATAATACCCGCATTTCTATTTTGCATTTTCCCTAAAATTATTAATTAATACATTAATATATTAACCACATCCCTCCTGGAGGAGAAGGGAAGAGCTACTGATTTAACACTAACAGCAGCTGGCAAAATTTTGCAGCTAAGACTGTTGTAGAACTGCATCAATTGACTGGCATCACTTTGAAATGCTGAACCATACTTTCTTACAATGACATTCCTGATATCTGCCATTTCAGCAAATTATACTAACATCTCAGAAAGTTACATTTTCACAGCAACATAACACCAACAGTTCACAGACAAGAACTCTCCAGCAATGCTTATAAAAGAACTACAAATTCAAAGAGGGGGGAATAGCTATAAAAATTTAAGCAGAGAGCTTAGAAAATTTGTGGAAATGCAATACCAGTTGATACCGTAAAACATCCTACAAGACTTGAATCTTCTATAACAGAACTGGTTCTTTCTGTCCCCTGCACTGAAGGGATATTAATTTTTAGCACAGCAATACAACTGATTCATTAAACTAATTTTATTTGAAGAAATTTGGAACTTACGCTGTTTTGTCTAGGCCAAGACCTATCCACAGCTTCCCCATCAGATACCTGGCTCTCTTGAGAATCCACCCTCACAGGAGTACGTTCTGAATCTGTACTGATGCTCCCTGAGCCAGATACAGAAACTGTCCTGTCACTATCATTTGATTTGTGAGTTTCAATCATTTCTTCAAGGGCAGGTGATGTCATCAGTGGATGGGTCTCTAGAGTAACTCCATCTTGTTTATGGCTCACATCTGGAAAAATTTTAAGATACTCTTCTGATATGGTTTATCCCACTGTGTGTGTGTGCATGTATGTGCATGTGCACACACACAAACCCCTGCTATAGCACACTTCATTTAGTCCTGTTTTGCTATAGCTCCCTTGTCAGCTGCGTTTTTTTTTTAATACTTTGCACATATATATTTTGCTCCTCAACTACTCTCTGAATGCTTGTGTTTGTGTTTACTGCCACCACCATGCATTAACTAATGGCTCAGTGTGGTTAGTTGGCATTAGCAGCTCATCAAGCTTAGTAGGGAAATGACCAAGCTTCTTGAGTTGTGCGAAGTCTGAAGCTGGTCACAGGGCAAGAGACACTATTCAACTCATTCGACATAGCTGTGGAATGAGCAGACAAAATGCTTTCACATTCTAGGATTCTAAATACTGAGTACAACTTGGGTGACATTATTGTGTATTAAAGATTTAAGTAAATACGAGGTCTGTTAGAAAAGTATCCGACCTTTGGCCGGGAAAAAGAAACTGGCTTACTTGTAGCGTTGGACACCTAATCACCCTCAAAGTAGTTCCCTTGGGACTCCACACACTTCTCCCAG
>Ga0131853_10019469_pt1 | contig 12350 bp, 10 predicted proteins | sample TergutLab28metaG_FD_92764 | JGI IMG/M metagenome (GOLD analysis project Ga0131853, IMG submission 92764) | Labiotermes labralis P1 segment gut microbial communities from Petit-Saut dam, French Guiana - Lab288 P1 (version 2) (version 2) | ecosystem: Host-associated > Arthropoda: Insects >...
CGGAGCCGTGGATCCCTGGGAATGGGACGGCGTGAGCGACCCCATGCAGTGGAGCGGAGACCGCAACCACCCCTTCCAGTGGCACACCAACGACCACGGCCTCGGCGCGAACCATCCGTGGCTCTTCGGCGCGGACGGTACAGGCCACTGGGATGTCGCCAACAACCCGGCGCAGTTCGGGCCGGTGAACGATCCGTGGTTCAGCTATATCGGCGGGGCGAATCCGTGGCAGCGCGGCTTGGTCTATTATCCGGAGCTTGGCTTTATCTGGAAGCCGCAGCTCTACTTCCGCGAAGGCGAAGGGCAGGATATGCGCTATGTGCCGTATTTCCCGGGCATTACAGAGGTGGGGCCGCATACGGAGGAGCTGTTTATCCTGCAAGGTACCGAGTTCACGCGGTTTAACCCGCGCTTCGAAGGACCGCGCGAGTGGGAGTATTTCCACTTCGAGAACAACGCGCCGGAGCTGTTCCACAACTTCAGCAACCCCGACTGGGATAGGCACGTGGGCAATCTATACTACTTCGACCACACAGCCGGGCGGTTCCTGCCGTACCTGGGTCAGCCTGCGCGGTAGGTTGATGGCAGTTTGACGAGGATAAGACCGTGGGGCGTTGCCCCACACCCCACAAGGGCCTCGCCCTTGACCCTGACTATGAAATTTGTATGGCTATCGGTTTCGCCGATCAAGTACAAATCTTATAGTCGCGGGTCAAGGGCGAAGCCCTTATGGGGTGCGGGGCAACGCCCTGCGGTCTTAATTGTAGTGCCGCGAAGCCCTCTCCAGCCAAGCTACCGCGCGGTACAGCCCTACAGCCATCAGCATTAGGAGCAGGATGCTTAGCATTACCCAGTCCATGCGGAATATCTGGGAGCCGTAGATTATCAGGAAGCCCAGGCCGACGTTGGCGACAAGGAATTCGCCGACGACAACGCCGATGAAGGATAGGCCGATGTTTATGCGCAGGGTGTTGAAGATGGAGGGAACACTGGCGGGCAGGACTACCTTGGTGAGGGTTTGGAGCTTTGTGCCGCCGAAGGTGTAGACGAGCTTGATCTTTTCGTGCTGTACCTCCAGGAAGGCTTGGAGCATGTTCATGATGGTTACGATGATGGAGGTTAGGATGGCCGTGATGAGTACGGAGCGGTAGTTGGTGCCGAACATTACGATTATCACGGGGGCTAGGGCGGTCTTGGGCATGGAGTTGAACATGACGAGGTAGGGGTCGAGAACCTTGCGCAGGAACTCGTTCCACCACAGAGCCACGGCGATGGCGATGCCGAAGATGCTGCTTAGGGCGAAGCCGAGCAGGGTCATTCCGAGTGTCGCGCCAAGGTGCTGCCACAGGCGGCCGGCGGCCAGGAGTCCTTGCGCCCCGGCTATGACGCGGGTGGGCTGGCTGAATATGAAGGCGTCGATAATGCCGGCGCGCGCCAAGCCTTCCCACAGGGCGAAGAAGAGGATCAGCAGGGCGGCCTGCGCCGCGAATACGAGCCTTGTCCGCCGAACTGCCGCGTGGAGGAAGGCTGCGTGTTCGGGCGTGTGGCCGGGCGTTGCGGCTTTGTGCGACATCATCCTTCCAGCTCCTTCCATATCGTGTTGAAGTGCTTGCGAAAGCTTGGGTGTTCACGCGCCTTTATCGGCGGTGTTTCCGCGTCCGACAGGCCGACGCTGTGTATGTTCAGTATGCGCGACGGCCGCTTGCTAAGCACTATCACACGATCCGATACGCTGACGGCCTCCGAGATGTCGTGCGTTACGAGTACGGCGGTGCGCCCTTCCTTGCGGATGATCGTTGAGATGTCGTCGGTGACGTGCAGGCGTGTTTGGAAGTCCAGCGCGCTGAAGGGTTCGTCCAGCAGGAGGATTGCGGGGTCTATGGCCAGGGTGCGTATGAGGGCGGCCCGCTGGCGCATCCCGCCCGAGAGCTGTGACGGCCTGTGATCGCGGAACTCCGCGAGGCCGTAGCGCGACAGCAGGTTTTCGCAGGCCGTAAGGCTCGCCGGCGTAAGGTCTTTGCGGACTTCGAGGCCCAGCCTCACATTGCCCATTATTGTGCGCCACTCGAATAGGTGGTCGCTCTGGAGCATGTAGCCCACGGTGCTGTGGGTCTTGCCGCCGGCTGATACAGGCGTGCCGCCGATGGTACATTCCCCGCGGGACGGCTTCACCATGCCCGATATTATCGAAAGCAGGGTAGACTTTCCGCAGCCCGAAGGGCCGACAATGCTTACAAATTCGCCGCGGCTTACGCCGAAGCTTACGTCATCTACGGCGATGGTCTCGCCCTGCGCGTCATGAAAATTCATGCCGATATTTTTCAGTTCCAGAACATAGCCCATGATTGCACCTACCATATTGCCGAATCTTATACAGCATAATATTAGCCATGCCCTAATTAAGTGCGAATATTTTTGTCCAAACGTAGGACACTAAGAACCTGTATTCAATAATTCAATGCCGCAACGGCGTCAAGCCGTGCCAAGGTGGCGTTGAATTATTGGATACAGGTTCTAAGGGTTGATGTACCGCAGTTCCGCTTGACACTATAGCCATTCAACTTGAAAACACTCCAAGCAAACGCAGGATTTTTGCGCAAGTGCTAGGAATGAGGGACGACGCGTACCCACAGGGTACGCTAGAAGTGAATGACGACGCAATTGCGCAAAAAGACAAGTTTGATTGGAGTGTTTTCAAGTTGAATGGCTATAAGCTTCATCGTTCGCCGGAAACCGCAGTGAACCATTGCGGTTCATACTCCGATTCAGCAAGTGTCAAGTGGAACTGCTGATAAGAACTTGCACAAGTTCAAAAAAAGTAGTTGAAATAGTTGGCAACTAGATATATAATGGTGTAAGAGGCATGGCAGGGGGGAACGCGACTGCGTGCCGATAGCCCACCGCGGAAGAGTTTTCCGCTGTATCGGAGGTATCTGCGTGATTCAAGCAGTGAGCTGCGGGGGGGTTGTTATTCACAAGAACAAAATTCTTTGCCTGTATAAGAATCAGAACGGGAGGTACATGGGGTGGGTGATGCCCAAGGGGGCTACCGAAGAGGGCGAAACGTACAAGCAGACCGCCCTGCGCGAAGTCAGGGAAGAGACGGGCGTAAGCGCGAGGGTAGTGAAGTACATCGGCAAGACACAGTATAACTTTCGCGGCGGTACAGACATCATCAACAAGACTGTCTACTGGTACCTGATGATAGCCGATTCGTTTTACTGCAGACCTCAGGCGGAAGAATATTTTGCCGACGCGGGCTTCTACAAGCAGCACGAAGCCTACCACCTTTTGAAGTTTCATGACGAAAAGCAGATTATGAAGCGTGCCTACAACGAATATAACGAGCTTATCCGCAGCAATGAATGGCGAAAAAATAACAGCCTCTTCTTTCGAAAGAGCAACACAAGATAGCTTCATCATCTTGATAAACCTTTAGGAGTGATTATTGATGAAAAATGGCGCATTTGCTCCGCTTAACAGCATGGTAGACCTCAAGAACAACCTATTGTGCGAACTTAGGGCAAGGCACAATGTGACCCACGTACTGCTCATAGTGCTTATCGGCATAGTGATTGCGGCGATCGTAGCGTTTGTTGTTGTAAAGGCAATGCACAAGTTCAACTGCTGTGACGAATACGACATGTATGACGACTTCGACGATCTGGATGACCTGGATTTCGACGAGGACGACGTGCTTGCGGACGACGGCGACTTTATAAAGTAAATTCAAAGGGATTGCGCCCGGCCGGGTTCAATCCCTTGTTATTTATTCAGAGGAGATGGAACGTTATGGCGAATAACTTTACCGAGGAATATGTGGCGATAAACGGGATAGAGCAGTACTTCCTGCACATGCCGGGCGATGGGCAGGACGTGCTGATCATGCTGCACGGCGGGCCGGGGCTGGCGAATTCGTACCTGGCGTACTACCAGCAGCCCTACGCGGGCTTCTGTAACGTTGTCTACTACGACCAGCGCGGAGCGGGCAAGACGCAGATCAGGAACAAATCGGCGGCGGAGAGCCTGACGTTTGAGGCACTGCTGGAGGATCTGCGCCGGACGGTGGAATATGTGCGGCGGAAGTATGGCACGGACAGGATATTCCTGGTTGGACACTCGTGGGGAACGGTGCTGGGCACGCAGTATGTGCTGAACTATCCCGGCGACGTGGCGGGGTATATCGGGTATGGGCAGGTTGTCTGCGGTGCGAAGCAGGACAGGTTTTACTACGAATTTGTGAAGGACGCGGTTATGAAGTCCGGCGACGCACAGCAGATAACCGCCATCGGGCAGGTGCGCGAGAGCTTCCCCGATGTGCCGCGCGAGGAGTATTTCGCGCAGTACAGCATTGTGGCGGGGCTGGGCTTCGGCCACGGATACGACTTTACGGCGCGAGACGTGTTCGAGATATACATGGGCAGCCCGACCTGGGGCGAAGAGGACGCTCTGGCCGCCGAAAGCATCGAGAAGCTTAACGAGGGGCTGTACGCCCAAGCGCTCTTCGGCTGGAGCGTGCTGGACGTGCGGGATTATGCCGTGCCGATGTACTACATACTCGGGCGGCACGACCAAATGACGTCTAGCGCGATCGCATCAGAATACTTCGAGCGTATCAACGCGCCGGCCAAGGGGCTGTACTGGATAGAGGACGCGGGGCATCTGCTTGACACAGACAACCCGGAGGCGTTCTTCGGCGCGGTGAGAGAGGTGCTTAGGGCGGGTTTCCAAACACGCCCTAGCGCAGTTTCGCGTAGGACTTGATCTGCGGGATGTGCTGGACGATGTGGACGGCGATAAGCGCGAGGCCGATACGGGATGTGACACCGTGCAGACGGCCCGCGGCGGACACGGCCTCTGCATTGCCCAAGAATGGGGCGACTGCGGCAAAGCCCGTGACTATCGCGACAAGCCAGACCGCCAGGAGCAGTACATCGACGGTGTACTTGCCGCGAAGGGGCTTGCTTAATGTGCGGGAAAGGCAGGACTTTGTTGCCGCGCGCAGCCACTTCCAGTGCAGGAAGATGTGGACGGCGAAGAGGGCGGCGCAGAGGCTGCCCACGGCGAAGTGGTATAGTGCGCCGCCAAGACCATCCCAGCGTATGAACGAGAGGACAAGCAGGATGATCATGCCGATGTCTACGATGATCTTGGTGCGTTTATCGCTCATGGAAGCTCCCTTGCATATGTTTAGGTGTTCGCCCTTAGTATAACATATCGGCAAAACAAAAGCGAGCCTTTTGCGAGGCTCGCTTTGTTGTGGTGTTTAGCGGCGCGGAACCGATGCGCTCATGATATAGTTGAACGCCCAATGCCATTCCGCTACGTCTGTGAAGCGTTGCTGTTGAAGGTGGTTCATGTTGCTTCTTCCGTCGGCACGAACGAGCAGGGCTACTGCTTCCGCGCGGGAAAGAGGGCTGTTTGGAGCGAAGGAACCGTCCGGATAGCCGTTGATGATGCCGCGATCAGCCGCAAGGCCGATGTAGCCGGCTGCCCAGTGTGTCTGTGTGTCGGAGAAAGTTGTTTGACCGAAGCCTGTGAGACCGTAGATGCGCGCAAGCACCGCGGCCGCTTCTGCACGGCTAAGCTCTCCGCCCGGCCTGAATGTTCCGTCGGGATAACCATTCATGAAGCCCATTGCGGAAACGAAGCTGATAGCTTGGTTAAACGGAGTGCCTGTTGTGTCTCGAAACGCCGCGCCCTGGCCCGGTGGGTTCACTTGGCCGGACTGGAGGTGGAAAATAGCCTGGGCAAGCTCGCCGCGGGAGACAGATGCGTCCGGCGCGAAGGTCATGTTGCCGCGCCCTGCGAAGAACTCGCCGCCAACCATTACGCCGGCCTGGTTGGCCGTGTTAACGGGAACGCCGCCGTGGGGTACGGTGGAGGAGGAGATCATCACGCGGATGCTGGCGTCACCGGTTACGATATACGTCCAGTTCGGAGGCCACACGCTGTAGCCCACGGGGATCTGGAAGTCTGCCGCGGTGATTGTGGAGCCGATTGTAGAGTTAAGCGTGACCGAGCCGCGATCCTCGCCGCCCAGAGTTCTGATCTGCGCGTTGATTACTGCGTTGCTGCCCGGCACTGTAGCCTGCGCCGTGGTAGTGATTCTCACGACATTGCCGTAGTACACGCGGGAAGGAGTTCTGATGAACGCCGACACATAGTAGCTGCTGTTGGGCGAAAGGCCCGACAATGTCATTTCGAACGTACCAAGGTTGTTGGAATGTTCGCGAAGAACGTTGTTTGCGAGAGTGGGCATTCTGTTGGTGGGAGACCATACGAAGCCGCGCTCCAGCAGGTTGTTGTTCCAGTGGTTCCATTGTGTGCCCCACGCGCGGTTCGGTATGTGTGCCGAGAAGCTCGCGGTGGTGGCTGTTACCGCTGTTGGTTGGTTGGTTGTTACGACATTACGGTCGCGGTTCGCGCCGCTCCATGTTCCGTAGCTCCACCAGCTCCAATGTCCGGGTTGGTTCCAATGTCCTGGCTGGTTCCAGTGGCCCGGGTGGCCCCAGTTGCCGTGGTTCCAGTTGTTCCATTGGTTCCAGCCGCCTATCCAGTTCACGCCGCCGCGGAAGGATTGGGTTGGGCCGAACATAAGCGCGCGGGATCCGTCATGCGTCTGCACAAAGCCGCGGATGTAGTACACGCGGTTGAACTGTGTGCTGAAGTTGATGGTTCCGCTGTGCATATGCTGGGAGAAGGTGCGGGCGTTGCTGAAATTGCTGTTTGTGGCGACCTGGATGCCTACGCCGTGGATAGGCCCGTGGACACCGTGGGACCAGCCGTGCCAGTTTCCGCCGTGCCAGCCGCTTGGTATCGACGGCCAGCCCCATGCGTGCAGACGCACGGTGGTGTTGCTGTGGTTCAGCGCGATCGGCTCGAGGTGTATCCAGTTTTGGACATTCCAGCCGGGCTGATGGTTCCAGCCCCAGCCCCAGTTCCAGTGGTGGTTTGGCCAGTTGTTTGTGTGGAAGGTGGTGCTGTTGGTGAGTCCGCTTCGATGGTTAGTGTTTACGGTAAGCACTACGGTATACGACCCGTGATTCGGGAGAGTATACTGCCCGGTTATCCGCGCGGTGTTGCCGCCGATGAATGCCGGTTCAAAACCAAAAGCGAGAGCGGCCGGTGTTACCACCTGCGGAGGCTCCCAACCCGGCCCCTGGACTGTAGCGGGAACGGTTTGGCCGTTTACCGTGAAGCTTGCACTCGAGATACTTTCCCCGATTTGCAGTGCAAAATCGGCTGAAAACGATACTGCGTTGTGCGTAGTGGGAGTTACGCTGATATGGCCGATGTTTGCTTGAACCGTAGTTGTTGGAGCGTTTGGGCTAAGGAACGCAAAAGACAAAAAGCCTATGGTTGCTAATGCTGTGCCAAGTAGTTTGAACTTGTTGCGATTAATCATAATTACCTCCTTCATTGTGAAATGAGATGTTACAATGTGACAGGCTCCAACCATAGCCTACTACAGTATATCACAGTATGCCCGGTCGTGCAACAAGACATAGCCCTTTGTAACAATATTGTCAGAAGTAATATTGTGGAATATGACAGGCTTTGAGGGGTTTTGCGGGATGCGAAACTGCTAAATTTTACCAAATGTGGCGACCAAACCTCCGTCAACATAGAGCATATGTCCGTTAACATAGTTCGACGCGGAGGAGGCAAGGAACAGCGCGGGGCCGGCGATATCCGCGGGGGTTCCCCAGCGCGCCGCGGGGGTGCGTTTTTCGACGAAGGCCTTCATCGGGTGCGGGGTTCCGTCGGGCTGCGGGGTGCGCAGGGCTTTGGTCATGTCTGTTATGATAAAGCCGGGGCCGATGGCGTTGACCTGGATGTTGTACTCTCCGTATTCGTCGGCCAGGCTGCTTGTGAGGATCTTTACGCCGCCCTTTGCCGCATTGTAGGCGGCCACGTTGGCGCGGCCGATCTCGCTCATGATGGAGCCGATGTTGATGACCTTTCCGCCGCCAAGCTTTTGCATGGACGGAATAACGGCCTTGGTGACGATAAACTGGCCGGACAAATTGATGTCGACAATGTGGCGAAAGTCCGCCGCGCTCATCTCAAGGCTTGGCATACGCTTCACGATGCCGGCGTTGTTGACCAAGATGCCCACCGGGCCAAGCTCGCGCTCAACCTCGGCCACAACCTCGGCCACGCGGTCTTCGTCGGACACGTCACACAGCCAGCCCTTGGCGTCTACGCCCGCCCTCTCGTAATTTTCGTAACCACGCTCCAGCGAAGCCTGCTTCGAACAGACAAACGCCACCCGCGCGCCGGCCTGTCCGAAGGCGCGGCCAATGCCGAAGCCGATGCCGCTGTTGCCGCCCGTGATAAGCGCGGTCTTGCCCTCCAGTGAAAAAGTTTGCAGTATGCTCATGTGCTGTCTCCTTAGTATTTAGGATAAGACCGTGGGGCGTTGCCCCACACCCCACAAGGGCTTCGCCCTTGACCCGTGACCATGGAATTTGTACGGCCGGAGGCTGCGCCAACCAATTACAAATCCCATAGTTAGGGTCAAGGGACGAAGTCCCTTGTGGGGTGTGGGGCGAAGCCCCACGGTCTTAATCGCACCTATCGCCCGATGGTAGAGCGCAGTTCGTTCATAGCGGCGGTGAGTTGGTCGTCCTGCCAGGGTTCCAGCGACATTATGCGCATGGAGGTTTCGCGGTCCGTGGGGATGAAGATGTCCGGGGTGATGCCTTCGCCGTGGATGGTGTAGCCGCCGGGTGTGTAGTACCGGGCGACTGTTACGCGTATGCCGGATCCGTCGGACAGGCGGAACAGGCTCTGGACTACGCCCTTGCCGAAGGTTGTGTTGCCCACGAGTACGCCGGACCCGGTGTCGCGCACGGCGCCGGCCAGGACTTCCGACGCGCTGGCTGAGTTCTCGTTCACCAGCACCACCAGCGGGATGTCGATCTGGCGGGAGTTTCCGCGCATTTCTTCGCGCTCGCCCTGCTTGTTTTCTGTGTAGACTATGAGGCCGCGCGGCGTGAGTTCGTTGGTTATGCGCACTACGGAATCCAGCAGGCCGCCGGGGTTGTTGCGCACGTCGATGATAAGGCCGCGTATGCCGTCTTGCTGCAGGCCGTTTAAGGCCGTCATAAACTGCGGGTATGTCATGCGGTCGAAGTTGCTGATGCGGATGTAGCCGATGTCGCCGTCCAAGATCCTGTGATCCACCGACGGAACCTCTACTTCCGCGCGGACGATATCTACGTCGAAGGTGGAGCCGGTGTGCTGGCGCAGAACCGTGACGTTCACATTGGTGGAGGGTTCGCCGCGCAGCATTGCGATTGCTTCCGCGAAGTTCGAGCCGGACACATACGCGCCGTTCACGCGCACCAGCTTGTCGCCGGGTTCCAGCCCCGCGGCCGCGCTTGGGCCGTTGGGGAACACTTGCAGCACCCGGATAAGGTTGTCGGCCTGGTCTATCTGCACGCGCACGCCTATGCCGGCGTAGCGGCCTTCGGTGTTTTCCAGGAAGGCGGCAAGGCTGCGTCTGTCCATATAGGCCGTGTAAGGGTCGCCCACGCCGTAGAGCATACCGATGAACATGGCTTCCTGCAGCACTTCCACATCAAATTCGTTGACGGAATATGTCTCCAGAATGTCCAGTATCTCCTGGATCTTTGGGGTGGGATCCAAGATATTGGCGGACGCGGGGCGGTTGGCGCCTATGAACAATGCCGCGCTAAGCGCAAGCACCACCGACACTACGCCGAAGATAACTCCCTTTATAAAGTGGGAGCGGCACACGCTTTTTTCGCGCTCTGCATCCTCGCGCAGGTCTCGTAGTTCCCTTATTTCACGTAGTTCATCCATTAATTGCCTCCCTGTTGGTCATGCGCAGATACTGCCGGTTTGTATAGTCTATCGTTGTCACGTCCTGTTTAGAACAACTATGCGTTATCGTTTATGCAGGCCAAGGCGCAGGCGTGCAGGCCTTGGGTGATGTGTTTTTGCGAGAGCGACGGCGTGTCGGGCTTGCCGTCCACCTGCTCCGTGGAGTAGGGCACATGCACGAAGCCGCCGCGTATGCCCTCGAACTCCGGCAGGGTGGCAAGCATGTGCAGCAGGCCGTACATCACGTGGTTGCACACGAAGGTGCCGGCGGTGTTGGACACATAGGACGGTATGCCGGAGGCGTGTATCGCCTCGACCATGGCGCGTATGGGCACGGTGGCGAAGTATGCGTTCGGCCCGCCGGGGAAGATCGGCGCGTCGTGGGGCTGGCTGCCGGTGTTGTCGGGGATGCGTGCGTCCATAATGTTGATGGCTACGCGTTCCGGTGTGACGGCGTTACGCCCGCCGGCCTGGCCGACGCACAGCACTATCCGCGGGCTGTGCGCCCGCACGGAGTCCTCCAGCACGCTCAAAGATTCGTAGAACACGCAGGGCAGCTCCAGCTTTACAACGCGGCAGCCGGCTATTATGTCCGGCAGAAGCTTCACGGCTTCGTAGGAAGGGTTTACGCTTTCGCCGCCAAAAGGGGCGAAGCCGGCTATGAGTATGCGCATGGTGTGCGGCTGGCCTCTTTTCTGTGAAGGGGATGATACCGCGGGGCGTCGCCCCGCCACCCCACAAGGGCTTCGCCCTTGACCCGTATCTGTGAAATTTGCACGGCTAACGACTACGCCAACCAAGTACAAACCTCATAGTCGCGGGTCAAGGGCGAAGCCCTCAAGATCTTAAATATTTCCGTGCAACAAGAAAAACTTTGCTTGACAAGTTTTTCCGTGCGTGTTATAATCTTTTTTTGTATAATAGGGAAGTTGTCTCTACGGATATCACCAAACATTATAACACATCAGTTCAGCTGATTCAACATATTTTTTTGTTTTTGCCGGAAAAGTGTATATAAACTGTCAAAAGGTGGCATGAAATTGACTTTGAACGACACTTTACGCACAGTGTCATAAACTTCGCAGATGTAGTATTTATAATTGACGATTATATTGCTGCATTGTTTTTTATGTGTATCGCACTTAAATTGTATCGTACAGCAGCTTGTTCAGAATAGACCTCTTTCGAAACTGGACGCAAAGATGGTGTCGGCTAGTTTCGAAAGAGGTCTAATATCAAAGGGGTGTGTGTAATTGGAAAATCGCAGAGTAAAGTCCATGAGCTACGGGAAGGCCGAACGCAAGAGCTATTCGCGCATCGACGAAGTTCTGGAGATGCCGAACCTTATCGAGGTGCAGAAGAACAGCTATGACTGGTTCCTTAACGAAGGGCTGCGAGAGGTGTTCCAGGATATATCACCCATATCCGATTTCAGCGGCAATCTTGTGCTGGAGTTTGTAGACTTCAAGCTGGACAACGAGCCTAAGTATTCCATAGACGAATGTAAGGAACGAGACGCAACCTACGCCGCGCCCCTGCGCGTAAAGTGCCGACTGCGCAACAAGGAACTGGACGAGATCAAGGAGCAGGAGATCTTCATGGGCGACTTTCCGCTTATGACGGACAACTGCACATTCATCATCAACGGCGCGGAGCGTGTTATCGTAAGCCAGCTTGTGCGTTCGCCCGGCATCTACTACTCGGTGGACTACGACAAGGTGGGCAAGCAGCTTTTTTCGGCCACGGTGATACCGAACCGCGGCGCGTGGCTCGAGTACGAAACAGACAGCAACGACATTTTCAACATCCGTGTGGACAGAACGCGCAAGGTGCCGGTGACGGTGCTTCTGCGCTCTCTTGGCGTCAGCACAGACGCGGAGATCATTGAGCTGTTCGGCGAAGAGCCGAAGATCCTCAACACCATCGAGAAGGACATTTCGAAGAACTACGAAGAGGGTCTGATCGAGATCTACAAGCGCGTGCGCCCGGGCGAGCCGCCCACGATAGAATCGGCGGAGTCCCTCCTGCGTTCCATGTTCTTCGACCCTAAGCGTTACGACCTCGCAAAGGTTGGCCGGTACAAGTTCAACCAGAAGCTGGCCATGCGCAACCGCATACGCGGATTCTACCTTGCGGAGGACGTGATCGACACCTTCACGGGTGAGGTTGTGGCCGAAGCGGGGGACAAGGTTACGGCGGAGATCGCCGACGCTATCCAGAACTCCGGCGTGGGTTTCGCGTGGGTGCAGGCGGAGGACCGCAAGGTGAAGGTGCTGAGCAACATGGCCGTGCTTGCGGACGACTATCTGAAGCCCTACGGCATCAACGCGCGTGAGGCGGGCATCAAGGAAAGCGTCTACGCGCCCGTGCTGATGGAGCTTCTGGAGAAACATGAGGATCCGCGGGAGCTGCAGGACGCCATACGCAACAACCTGCCGCGCCTTGTGCCGAAGCACATCACCCTGGAGGACATCATGGCCTCCATCAGCTATATC
>Ga0131853_10019470_pt1 | contig 12350 bp, 9 predicted proteins | sample TergutLab28metaG_FD_92764 | JGI IMG/M metagenome (GOLD analysis project Ga0131853, IMG submission 92764) | Labiotermes labralis P1 segment gut microbial communities from Petit-Saut dam, French Guiana - Lab288 P1 (version 2) (version 2) | ecosystem: Host-associated > Arthropoda: Insects >...
GGAAGCCGAGAAGTCCGAGCATTCGGAACTCGACAAGGACTTCCTCGACCGCACGTTCACGCGCATCGACCAGTCGATCGCGATGGGCGCGCTGTTCACCGCCTACCACCTCGGGGCGAAGGCGATCGTCGCGCTCACGGAGTCGGGCTCGACCGCGCTGTGGATGTCGCGTCACTGGACCCACGTGCCGATCTTCGCGCTCACGCCGCGTACCGGCAGCGAGCGCGCGATGTCGCTCTACCGCAACGTCACGCCGCTGCACCTCGACACGAGCAGCGACCGCGACACGGCGCTGCAGCAGGCCGTCGAGGTCGTCGTGAGCAAGGGTTACGCGGCGCGCGGCGACATGATCGTGCTGACCGTCGGCGAGCCGATGGGGCAGGCGGGCGGCACGAACACGCTGAAGATCGTGCGCGTCGGCGACGTGCTGTAAGCGTTCGCGGCAGGCATGCCAATTGCGGCCCGTTTTCAAGATAAATCGGGTTCGATCGCATGCAAGCGGATACCGGTATCCCCGGCCGGGCGTGACATCGAAGTTACACGCCCGGCCGGGAGAATCCGCGAGGAGCGTGCCGGCTTCGCGATAAAATCACGAAATTGCGCCCGCGGCGAGCCTGCGGGCAGCGGTCGGAACGACCGCCCTCGACCGGCCGCACAAGATGGCTGGCGACATGAAGATTTTTATTTGAAATCAAAGGAGTAGGACAATGCCTCTCGTTTCAATGCGTCAGCTGCTCGATCACGCGGCCGAAAACGGCTACGGTCTGCCGGCGTTCAACGTGAACAACCTGGAACAGGTCCAGGCGATCATGGAAGCAGCGAACCAGGTCGGCGCGCCGGTGATCATGCAGGCGTCGGCGGGTGCGCGCAAATATGCGGGCGAAGCGTTCCTGCGTCACCTGATCGAAGCGGCGGTCGAGGCGTATCCGCACATCCCGGTCGTGATGCACCAGGACCACGGCCAGTCGCCGGCAGTCTGCATGGCCGCGATCAAGAGCGGTTTCACGAGCGTGATGATGGACGGCTCGCTCGAAGCCGACGGCAAGACCGTCGCGTCGTACGACTACAACGTCGACGTGTCGCGCAAGGTTGTCGAAGTGGCGCACTCGATCGGTATCACCGTCGAAGCGGAACTGGGCGTGCTCGGCTCGCTCGAAACGATGAAGGGCGACAAGGAAGACGGCCACGGCGCGGAAGGCACGATGACGCGCGAGCAGCTGCTGACCGATCCGGAGCAGGCCGCCGACTTCGTGAAGCTCACGCAGTGTGACGCGCTGGCCATCGCGATCGGGACCTCGCACGGCGCGTACAAGTTTTCGAAGAAGCCGACGGGCGACATCCTGTCGATCTCGCGCATCAAGGAAATCCACGCGCGCATCCCGAACACGCACCTCGTGATGCACGGCTCGTCCTCGGTGCCGCAGGACCTGCTCGCGGAAATCCGCGAATTCGGCGGCGACATGAAGGAAACCTACGGCGTGCCGGTCGAAGAGATCCAGGAAGGCATCCGTCACGGCGTGCGCAAGATCAACATCGACACCGATCTGCGTCTCGCGATCACCGGTGCGATCCGCCGCTACATGTACCAGAACCCGTCGAAGTTCGATCCGCGCGACTACCTGAAGCCGGCTCGCGAAGCCGCGAAGAAGGTCTGCGTCGACCGTTACCTCGCGTTCGGCTGCGAAGGCCAGGCCGGCAAGATCAAGCCGGTCTCGCTCGAGAAGATCGCCGAGAAGTACAAGTCGGGCGAATACGCGCAGATCGTTCGCTGATGTATTTGCGCATGCCGTTCGGCCATCCGGTGGCCGCGCGGCACGCGCCAGTCCTGCGGTAATTTTTGCGGGCTGATCGTCGCCGTTTCCGCCGGTTTGGGGAGCGGCGACGCGCTTTTTGGTTTACCCTATCGGTCCGGTTTCAGAACCGGCCCCGCCACGTTTAATAGCGAATTCACGACGATGTCTACCCTCTACGAATCCACGCTGCGCTCGCTGCCGCTCCTCGGCCGCGGCAAGGTCCGCGACAACTATGCCGTGGGCGATGACAAGCTGCTGATCGTCACGACCGACCGCCTCTCCGCGTTCGACGTGATCATGGGCGAGCCGATTCCGCGCAAGGGCGAGGTGCTCAACGAGATGGCGAACTTCTGGTTCGAGAAGCTCAAGGACGTCGTCCCGAACCACTTGACGGGCGTCGCACCCGAAACCGTTGTCGCGCCCGACGAAGTCGCGCAGGTCAAGGGCCGCGCGGTCGTCGTGAAGCGTCTCGAGCCGATCCTCGTCGAAGCGGTCGTGCGCGGCTACCTCGCGGGCAGCGGCTGGAAGGACTACCAGGCGACGGGCGCCGTGTGCGGCGTCACGCTGCCGTCGGGCCTGCAGAACGCGCAAAAGCTGCCCGAGCCGATCTTCACGCCGGCCGCGAAGGCCGAAATGGGCCATCACGACGAGAACATCACCTATGAGGAGATGGAGCGCCGCATCGGCACCGAGCTGTCGCGCACCATCAAGGACGTCGCGATCCGCCTGTACAAAGAAGCGGCCGACTACGCCGCGACGCGCGGCATCATCATCGCGGACACGAAGTTCGAATTCGGTCTGGACCAGGACGGCAAGCTGTATCTGATGGACGAGGCGCTCACCGCCGACTCGTCGCGCTTCTGGCCCGCCGACCAGTATCAGGTCGGCTCGAACCCGCCGTCGTTCGACAAGCAGTTCGTGCGCGACTGGCTCGAAACCCAGGACTGGAAGAAAGAGCCGCCGGCGCCGAAGCTGCCCGACGAAGTGATCGAGAAGACGTCGGCGAAGTATCAGGAGGCGCTCGAGCGTCTTACGGGGCAGAAGCTGGCTTGAACGCCAGGTTTTGCGAGGACCGGTGCGCGCTTCAAGTAACGGCGCGCACCACGGGGAAAGGAAGGAAATGAGCGAAGTACAGACGGCTCACCAGCACGCGGCGCCGCTCGTCGGCGTGTTGATGGGTTCCAGCTCCGACTGGGAAACGATGAAGCAGGCCGTGGCGATCCTGCAGGAATTCGGTGTGGCCTATGAGGCGAAGGTCGTCTCGGCGCACCGCATGCCCGACGAAATGTTCGAGTATGCCGAAACGGCCCGCGAGCGCGGCCTGCGCGCGATCATCGCGGGCGCGGGCGGCGCGGCGCATCTGCCGGGCATGCTGGCCGCCAAGACCACCGTGCCGGTGCTGGGCGTGCCGGTGGCGAGCAAGTACCTGAAGGGCGTCGATTCGCTCCATTCGATCGTGCAGATGCCCAAGGGCGTGCCGGTCGCGACGTTCGCCATCGGCGAAGCGGGCGCGGCTAATGCGGCGCTGTTCGCCGTCTCGATCCTGAGCGTCACCGACACCGAATACGCGAACAAGCTCGCCGCTTTCCGCGTGCGCCAGAACGAAGCTGCGCACGCGATGGTGTTGCCGGCGCTGTAACCCATGACCTCTCACCACACTCCGGTTTCTCCGATCCTGCCTGGCGCCTGGCTCGGCATGGTGGGCGGCGGCCAGCTCGGCCGCATGTTCTGCTTTGCCGCCCAGTCGATGGGCTATCGCGTCGCCGTGCTCGACCCGGATTCGACGAGCCCCGCGGGCGCCGTCGCGGACCGCCATCTGTGCGCGGCCTACGACGACGAGGCGGCGCTGGCCGAACTCGCGCAACTGTGCGAAGCCGTCTCGACCGAGTTCGAGAACGTGCCCGCCGCGAGCCTCGACGCGCTCGCGCAGACGACGCTCGTGAGCCCCGCCGGCCGCTGCGTGGCCGTGGCGCAAGACCGCATCGCGGAAAAGCGCTTCATCGCTGCGTCGGGCGTGCCGGTCGCGCCGCACGTGGTGATCGAATCGGCGCAGGCGCTCGCGACAATCGATGACGCCGCGCTCGACGCCGTGCTGCCCGGCATCCTGAAAACGGCGCGTCTGGGCTACGACGGCAAGGGCCAGGTGCGCGTGGCCACGGCAGCCGAAGTGCGCGCGGCGCACGCGACGCTGCGCGGCGTGCCGTGCGTGCTCGAAAAGCGTCTGCCGCTGAAGTTCGAGGTCTCCGCGCTGATCGCGCGCGGCTTCGACGGCGCGAGCGTCGTCTATCCGCTCGCGCAGAACACGCACCGCAACGGCGTGCTGTCGCTCACGCTCGTGCCCGCGCCGGACGCGAACGACGCGCTCGTGCAGCAAGCCCAGCAGGCGGCGTTGCAGATCGCCGCGAAGCTCGGTTACGTGGGCGTGCTGTGCGTGGAATTCTTCGTGCTCGAAGACGGTTCGCTCGTCGCCAACGAAATGGCGCCGCGTCCGCACAACTCGGGTCACTACACGGTCGATGCCTGCTCGGCGAGCCAGTTCGAGCAGCAGGTGCGCGCGATGACGGGCATGCCGCTCGGCAGCACGCGCCAGCATTCGGCGGCCGCGATGCTGAACATCCTCGGCGATGTGTGGTTCCCCGCCGAGCTGTCGCAGCAGGGCACCGAGGCGGTCACGCCGCCGTGGGACGAGGTGGCGGCGATGCCGTCCGCGCATCTGCACCTGTACGGCAAGGAAGAGGCGCGTGCCGGCCGCAAGATGGGCCACGTGAACTTCACGGCGCCGACGCTCGGCGAAGTGCAGACGGCCGCGCACGACTGCGCGCGTCTCCTGCAGATCGACATGGATTGAGGTTGCAAGACGCCATGACCGGTCAGCCGTCCCCCGTGATGCCCAGCGACGCCGACATCGAGCACGCCGCCGCGCTGCTCGACGCGGGCGAACTCGTCGCGTTTCCGACCGAGACCGTGTACGGCCTGGGCGGCGATGCGGCGAGCCCCGACGCCGTCGCGCGCATCTACGCGGCCAAGGGGCGGCCGGCGAATCATCCGGTGATCGTGCATCTGCCGCCGGACGGCGATCCGCAGTATTGGGCCGCCGAGTGGCCCGAGGCGGCGCAAAAGCTCGTCGATGCCTTCTGGCCCGGTCCGCTCACGCTGATCGTCAAGCGCCACGCGCGCATCCCCGATGCGGTCAGCGGCGGACAGGACTCGGTGGGCTTGCGCTGCCCGTCGCATCCGGTCGCGCAGAAGCTGCTCGCCGCGTTCTCGCGGCGTCGCGGCGGTCATGGCGGTGTGGCGGCGCCCTCGGCGAACCGTTTCGGTCACGTGAGTCCGACCACGGCGCAACACGTGCGCGACGAATTCGGCGCGAGCGTGCATGTGCTCGATGGCGGGGCGAGCGACGTCGGGATCGAATCGACGATTCTCGATCTGTCGCGCGGCTTCCCCGCGCTGCTGCGACCCGGGCATGTGAGTCCGCACGACATCGCGCGCGTGCTCGGCGAGGCGCCGCGCTTGCCCGACGGGTCCGATGCCACGGCGCCGCGCGCGTCGGGCACGCTCAAGGCGCATTACGCGCCGCGCACGCCGCTCGCGCTGCTGCCGTTCGAGGCGCTGGAGCCGATGCTGGTCGCCGCGCGCGCGAGCGGCGAGCCGGTCGCGCTGGTGGCGCGCGTGTCGCGCGCGGGTGCGTGGGCGAGTGCGCCGGGCGTCTATTTCGTCGCCGCGCCGGAAGATCCGCAACGCTACGCGCGCGAGCTTTACAGCTTGCTGCGCGCACTCGATCGCGCGAACGTCGCGCGTATCCTCATCGAGAAACTGCCCGACACGATCGAATGGATCGCGGTCAATGACCGGCTCGGACGCGCTGCCGCGGCGTTTGAGGCTCAGCAGGACTGAATTTCCCCACCTGTCGGTCCATGATCGGGCAGTTATCTATCCCTTTGACATGTCGTAGTGGCCGCGATAGCAGGCGCCGTAGCGGTCGGCGAGCCGGGCGGGCACTCGCCTCCGTCGGACGGCCTTTTACTCCTACGGCGAGTGCCCGCCCGTCTCACCGACCGAAAACCGGGCAGACGCTTAAGTAAAACCAAACCAGCGGTGGTTTACCTTGGTCGCTCTTTTCGCGGCCACCGCGCGTATTGCCGATGGGGTGTCGGGCTCGCCGTAGGAGTAAAAGGCTGTTCGACGGAGGCGAGCCCGACACCCCAGCGGCTACGACCACGACCGCCGGTAAGCAGGTACCGCAACCACTAATATGCAGGCACCTGCTCACGGCTTCAGCCGTTGGCCGACACAATAAAACACCCCACGGCCTCGACGGCACGCGGGGTGTTTTTTCGTGTGGCGGCAGTGTGTGCCGCCAATGGCTCACGTCGTCGTTACGGTGCCTTGCCGACGCCCGCTCCGGCAAGCGCCTGTTCGACCAGTTGCGCAAACAGCTCGTGCGTGTGGGTGGTCGGGTGGATCTCATCCGCGAACACGTAGTTCTGGTCCGCACCCGGCGCCGTCAGCGTCGTGGCCGAGCAGAACAGCGACGACGCGTAGGCCGTGCCGGCCGTTTGCGCCGTTTCGCCAGCAGGGATCGCGGACGGATTGGCCGTGAAGTAACCGATGGCGTCGGTCGCCATCGCGGTCAGATCGCATGCCGTGCCGCCGTTGCCGACCGTGAAGCCCTGTGCCGAATAGTTCGCGACCAGGTTGTCGAGCCACGAGTACGAATCGACGGGGATCACGTCTCCCGCGATGCCGTTCTGCGTCAACAGCCCCGAGACTATCTGGTTGTAGCCTGTCACCACGCCGGAGACCATCGACGGGACCTTGGGCAGAACCGACGCCAGGATACCCTGGATTTGCGCCGACGACAGGTTGTAGGGCGCCGCCGACAACTCGGCGGTGAGCGCCGTCGCGATACCGCTCTGGACCGTTCCATTCGCCTGCGCGAGCGGGGTGACGCCGATGTCGGGAACGTTGATGACGGCCACATGCTTCGCGCCGTTCGTCAGGATCTGGCCGATGAGCGTGACGAGTGCCCCCGCCGACGTTCCGAGCGTATTCTGAGTCGCCGTTCCCAACAATGTATCGATCTGAGTCTGCGTGAGCGGCGTGCCGCTCATCTGGGCCTGCAGGATGCTCGTGATGACAGGTGTCAGAATGGGACCGATATTATTCAGAATGTCGTTGGCGCCGCCTTCGACGAGCACGATCTGATTGGCGTTGAAGCTCTGATGCTGAGCCAGATACTGCTGAATCTGCCACTGGAGCGGCATCTCGGTCGGGCCGGGAGCCGGCGTGGTGGTCGGGTCGGCGTCCGTCGTGTCCACGCCCAAGGCCGTGACCCACGCGCCGCCCTGGGCGTAGTTCAGACCGCCTGACGCTTGCAACAGGGTCGTGAACCCGCCTTCGAACGCGGGCGTCATGGTGTTGCCGAAATACTCGGACACCTTCTGCGGCCACGTTTCACCAGGATTGGTCGTGAAGCGGCCGCCGCCGAACCGGAGCAGGATCGGTTGATAGGTGCCCGCATCGGACAGGCTCGTACCAAACGACACCACCTGCATATTGACGCCGCTCGGCGGCGGGTCGCTGGCGTTGTTGCTGCCGCCGCCGCCGCACGCGGCCAGCAACGCGAAGGCCGCGCCGGCGATGGCGATCTGTGTCGTGCGCAGCATCGTGCGACGTCCCTGGTCTTGTTGCTTGATCTTCACTTCATCTCCTCTGTTGTGGCTTTTTGATGCCATGTAACACGTCGGCCCTGTCGCTGGGATGAGTCATTGCTGATCACCCCACGCTAACCACCCCGGGCAAGGCCGACAGCCTACCGAATCTTTCAGGTTCTTTGCGATCCCTGTTCACCCCTGGTGTTGTTTTCGGGCGCGCCGCTCCAGCGCGGCTCCGCTGTTTGCGCATGCAACCGCGCGGCCCACTCGGGCGGCGCGAACAGCGCGGCACACCGTGCGCGCCAGCCGCGCACACGCACGAAGTCGCGCGCCATCGAATGCCATTCGTGAAATGTCGCCGTGAGCGGGTTGTAGCTGCGCAGTGGCTCGACGATGCCGTAGACGGGCGGCTCGCTCGCGTCTTCCTCGACGTAGCTGCCGAACAGGCGGTCCCAGATCGCGAGCACACCTGCATAGTTGCGGTCGATGTAGCGGTCGTTGCGCGCGTGATGGACGCGATGCATCGATGGGGTGTTGAACACATATTCGAGCACGCCGAGCTTGCCGATCGCCTGAGTATGGACGAAAAACTGGAACGCGAGATTGACCAAAACAATGCTGACGATCTGCATCGGCGTGAAGCCGAGCACGGCGAGCGGGATCCAGAACACCCACATGCCCGCGACCGGATACATGAGGCTCTGACGGAATGCCGTCGAGAAATTGAGCCGTTCCGACGAGTGATGCACGACGTGCGCGGCCCACAGCCAGCGCACGCGATGGCTCGCGCGATGAAACACGTAGTAGAGGAAATCCTGCGCGACGAACAGCGTCAGCCACGCGCGCCAGCCCGGCTGCCACGAGACGAGGCGCCAGTGCCGGTAGACATACGCGTAGACCGGAATGGCGACGAGCCAGGCGAGCTTGTCGGCGCCTTGCTGCATGAGCGCGAGGGCGGTGCTGCACAGCGTGTCGGGCCAACTGTAGAGCGCATCGCCCGGGCGCGTGCGCGCGAAGTGCCACGCTTCCCAGCCGACGCAGGCGAGAAACACGGGCGCGAGCGCCAGCAGCAGCCATTCAGCGTTGAACTGCACGCAGGTCCTCCTCCTCGTCCCGATGGCCGCGCCGCAAGCGCCGCGCGTGGTTGTTGCGTATTTGTTGTAGGGGTGTCGATTGCGCCGCGGGTGACCCGGACGCTGCCCGTCAGGGTACACGTCTAACGCGCGAGCGAGGCGGGGCTTTGCTAGAGGAAAACTTCGGTCAGCCGCCCGTGCCGCCGTGCGCGAGGCACGGCGTCGGGCGGCTGCGGGGTGGGGCGTTACGGCGAGGCGTTGCTGCGGGCTTTTACTGCGCGGGGTGGTGCTTCAGGTGCTTTTTCGAGGCGGGGGCCGCGTGTGTCGCATGTGCCGCGTGCGGCTTTTCGTGGACGACCTTATGCGCTTCCACGTGAGCGTCCCGGCGGACGTCCGCATGCGGGGCCCGGCGGATGTCCTCGTGCGCGACTGTTTTGCGCGATTCGCGGCGCAGCTCGTTGCGAGCCTGCGCGCGGGTGCGCCACGCGACGCGCTTCGGATGCGGCTGCACGTACACGGGCGACTCTTCGGGCATGCCGTTGTAGACCCAGTCGAGCAGCGCGTCGTGCGCGGCGCGTGCGCCGGACGCGCGCGGGTCGTTGATCAGGCTCACGACGATCCAGGTCTGGCCGTCCTTCGCCGCGACGTAGCCCGCGATCGCGCGCACGTCGCGCAGCGTCCCGGTCTTGATGTGCGCGTTGCCGTCGACGCCCGTGTTCGTGAGACGGTGGCGCATCGTCCCATCGACGCCCGGAACCGGCAGCGAATCGATGAACGGCTGCGCGACCGGGCTCGCATTGGCGACCTGCAGCAGGTTCGCGAGCGAGAGCGCGCTCACGTGCTCTTCGCGCGACAGACCGCAGCCGTTGTCGAGGACGAGTTCGGGCATGTTCAGGCCGTTGCGCAGCAGGTAGGCCTTGACCGCGGCGGCCGCCTTCGCGGTCGTCGACGGCGACTTGCTCGCCACCGCGCCGATCGTGAGGAACAGGTTGCGCGCCATCACGTTGTTGCTGAACTTGTTGATGTCGTGAACGATGTCGGCGAGCGGCGGGCTGTCGTGGACCGCGACGAGACGCGCGTTCGGCGGCACGACGCCGTCGTGGACCGCGCCGTTGAAGGTGCCGCCGGACTGCTCCCAGAGCCCGAGGAAGCCGTCTTCGAAGAACGTGCTGTGATCGACCGGCGCCGCCATGCTGATCGTGCGTGCGCCGCAGTGCATCGCGTAGGCGCCGTCGAAGCTCGCGGTCACCACGCCGTTTGTGCCCGGCGTGATCTGCGGCGTCGGCAGGAAGCCGCCGCAGCGGCCGCCGCGCGCGCGCATGCGGTTGTCGATCTGCCATTGCGCTTCAGGCGGCGTGACGTCGATCGAGACGCCCGAGTGCGACGGCGTGAACGTAAACGACACCGATTTGAACGAGTACATCAGCGGATCGGGGCCGACGTTGTAGGCCGCGTCGGTGTCGTCGTCGAACGGCGGCAGGTCGCGCGTCGACGGATCGAAGTCGGTCTTGTCGAGCACGAGAGCGCCGTCGATGTGGGTGATGCCCGCCGCGTGGATCTTCTGCACGAGATCGATCAGCTCTTCCGGCACGAGTTTCGGATCGCCCGTTCCCTTGATGTAGAGCGTGCCGTGCAGCGTGCCGCTCGCATCGACGGTGCCGTCGGTGTAGGCGCTCGTCTTCCAGCGGTAGTCGGCGCCGAGCATCGAGAGGCCGGTCCAGGTCGTGACGAGCTTCATCGTCGAGGCGGGCATCATCGGCTGGCCCGCGTTGACGGCCACGCTCGGCTGATGGTCGCCGATTTTCTCGATCACGACGCTCACCGACGACAACGGCACGTGCGCCTCTTCGAGCCCGTGCATCACGGAGGGCGGCAGCACGGTGCTGACGTTGACCGAGGGCAGGCGCGCGTTAGCAGGCGCCTGCATGGGCGCCTGAACCGGGACCGGCGCGGGCACTTGAGCGGGCACCTGAGCCGGTTGCGGCACGCCGGCGGGCTGCTGCGCGTACGCGGCGGGCGCGGCCGTGCAGGCTGCGGCGAGCGCCGCGCAGGCGAGGCGGATCGCGCGCGTGCTGCGCACGGGCGCTGCGGTGAGGTGGGCGTCGCGCGCAACGGGTGAAGCGGACGAAGCGGCGCGCAGGAACAGGGTGCGAAGGCGGGCTAGCGAGATGGACAGTGAAGCGGGCAGCATGTGGAGCGTTGGGCGGATACGGGCGTTGGGCGGACGTTGAACGAACACTGAGTGAACACTAAGCGAACGTTGGGCGAGCAGTGCTGCGCGCGCGGATGAGGGCCGCGCAATACGCGACTCGATACGCGACACCTTTCACGAGGCTGTCGCCGATCGCAGCGCCCGCGCGCCGCAAAAGCGCACATTGTAAAGACCTCGCGGGGGTCGCGCGCAAATGCTGTGACAAAACCGTGCCTACGTGCGTGTATCGGGCTCCGCGGGCGGGTTGGCGGGGCCGGCAATCTGCAGCAACGTGCGCAGCAACGAGCGGCGAAGCGCCGCGCCGCTGGCGGGGCGCTAGAATGCTCCATCTGTGGAAACCGGGTGCGAGGCGCTCGCCGCCTTCCTATTTCATTACGATGCGAATACTGCTAGTCGAAGATGACCGCATGATCGCCGAGGGCGTACGCAAGGCGCTGCGCGGCGAGGGCTTCGCGGTCGACTGGGTCGAGGATGGCGAGGCGGCGCTGACTGCCGCGACCGGCGAGGCCTACGATCTCATGCTGCTCGACCTGGGCCTGCCGCGGCGTGACGGGCTCGACGTGCTGCGCACGCTGCGCGGGCGCGGCCTCTCGCTGCCGGTGCTGATCCTTACCGCCCGCGACGCGGTCGCCGATCGCGTGAAGGGTCTCGATGCCGGCGCCGACGATTACCTGATCAAGCCCTTCGATCTCGACGAACTCGGCGCGCGCATGCGTGCGCTGATCCGCCGCCAGTCGGGCCGCAGCGACTCGACGATTCGCCACGGCTCGCTCACGCTCGACCCCGCGTCGCACCAGGTGACGCAGGCCGGCGTGCCGATCGCGCTGTCGGCGCGCGAATTCGCGCTGCTCGAAGCGCTGCTCGCGCGCCCCGGCGCGGTGCTCTCGAAGACCCAGCTCGAAGAGAAGATGTACGGCTGGGGCGAGGAGATCGGCAGCAACACCGTCGAGGTCTACATTCACGCGCTGCGCAAGAAGCTCGGCGCGGATCTGATCCGCAACGTGCGCGGACTCGGCTACATGATCGCGAAAGAGGCTTGATGAGTTCCATCCGGCGACAACTGCTGTTCTGGCTGCTTGCGATCGTGGTGGCAGGCGTGGTGCTCGCGGGCTGGCTCATTTACCGCCAGGCGCTTGCTGAGGCCAACGAACTATTCGATTACCAACTGCAGGAGATCGCTGCGGCGTTGCCGTCGCAGTCGTTCAACGAAATCCTCAGTTCGAGCGATACCGGCAACGAGGGCATCGTGTTGCAGATCTGGAATCGCAACGGCGAACTGATGTATTTCTCGCATCCGCGTGCGCCGCTCGCGCCGCGCGCCGAACTCGGTTTTTCGACGCAGCGCACCGATCGCGGCGACTGGCGCGTGTATGGCGCGATCGTCGGCGACAACGTCGTGCAGCTCGCGCAGCCGCTGTTCGTGCGCAACCATCTGGCCGCCAATGTCGCGCTGCGTACGCTGTGGCCGCTGATCGTGCTGCTGCCGTTCCTCGGGCTGGCGGTGTGGGTGATCGTCGGGCGGGGACTCGCGCCGCTCACGCGCGTTGCGCGGGCGCTCGATACGCGTCATCCGGAGGGGCTCGATCCGCTGCCCGAGAGCGACGTGCCGCGCGAA
>Ga0131853_10019472_pt1 | contig 12349 bp, 8 predicted proteins | sample TergutLab28metaG_FD_92764 | JGI IMG/M metagenome (GOLD analysis project Ga0131853, IMG submission 92764) | Labiotermes labralis P1 segment gut microbial communities from Petit-Saut dam, French Guiana - Lab288 P1 (version 2) (version 2) | ecosystem: Host-associated > Arthropoda: Insects >...
AGCACACCCTGTATATAAAATGTGAATAATACAGGAACCAAATACATTAGAATTATGAAACAAACTGCATTTTGAAGAGAAAAAAACGGAGAGTGTATACCATGTTTAAAATATTCAGTACCTGTATTTGTTGAATAAATATACTTTAGAGGTTAGCGGTGCGGTACAACCACTATAGTTGACATTAGGCGTCAAAAAGTTAAACTCCTTTATATTCTGGATAGTAAAATGGTGATGAAGATTTCAAATGTTCATAGGTGTAATGGACAGTAAGTAGTATGCTATGTTAGAACCAACAGGAATAATGCACTTACGTAAACTGAAGACTGAGGCATTGTAACTTGAAAAAAAGAACTTATTATATTCTCCATACAACCAAAGGAGGATTCACTTTCCGACCAAATACTTTATTTATTCAGAAGAATGACCAGTTGTTGGTTTTACCCAAGTCAATAAATTAATTTTTCTTAATTGAACTTTCCAACCAAATACTTTATTTATTCAGAAGAATGACCATTTGTTGGTTTTACCCAATTCAATAAATTTATTTTTCTTAATTGAACTTTCCAACCAAATACTTTATTTATTCAGAAGAATGACCATTTGTTGGTTTTACCCAATTCAATAAATTTATTTTTTTTATTGACCTGTAATGAAGCGGAGGTGAATACCTCATGTGGCATGGTATACTTTTGTCCTGTACTGGTGTTTTAAGCATATAAACCGTTTATAATTCAGCCCATTTTTACCATCATTGCTTCCTGTTCTACATGTCATGATTATTTTATCTTCATCTGTCACTCCGAGGGAAGAACAGAGACTAAGGGTGTTCAGTAATAGGGTTCTGAGGTAATATTCATAGCTAAGAAGAATGAACTAACAGGAGACTTGAGAAAACTGTGGAATAAGGAGCTTCACAATTTGTACTACTAGTCACATTTTGATGGGGTTATCAAATTAAGGAAGCTGAGATGGGCAGGGCATGCATGGGAGAGAAGAGAAATGGATGCCAGGGTTTGATAGGAAAATATGAAGGAAGTAGATCACATGTAACGCAGGTGGACAGATAATATTAAAATTGATCTGAAAGAAATGAGGGGAGACCCTGGACTGGAATCACCCAACTCAGTATAGAAACCAGTGGGGAGTTGTTGTGAATGTGGTCATTAACCTTCAGATTGTACAGAATGGGGACATGCTTGATTTGCTACAGAAATATTACATTTCAAGAAGAGTACTGCTGCATGGAGCTATTGAATGAGCTAATTTGTGTGACCTGTAACTTAAGTGAATAGTTTTTAAAATTGTGATTTGCAGAACCCTTATGTACAGTTATTTGACTCAAGAATCATAACCTTTGTAATAGTGTTTCATAAGGCAGAGAGGGTGTATTCAAACTGCTGCAGATACTGGAACTAGAAAGTATTCCAGCAGTGAACCATGAATATTCACAATTTTGCATGGCCTTTGTTGGTGCTTTGAGGTTAGATTTATGTGCTAGAAGGACAGTTTTTTAAAGGTAAAATGAGAATTCCATGGGTGCATGCTGTAGGTCAAACACTAATCATTCCATGACTTGGGGCTCACATGTGACCTGTAGTAATATCAGAAATAATTTTGTTTTCTTATTGACTGTGTGTTAGGTTATTTGGCAAAAAAGAAAAATGAACTGAAGAATATTAAGACATCATAAGGTATCAAAAATATTTTGAACACAGAATCATTACCCCAGTTTGAAATGTTATTTGTGGTCTGTGCAGTTTCCTACGTTTGGTTTGTGAGTAAAATTAATGACTAGTGAATTGTGAGATTTTAACTGTACATTAAAGATGGTGAACCATTTATTAAATATACTAAAACTGACTTCATGTGTGCATTCTCTGAATTAAGACATATAAGGACAACTGTTGCGGGATCAGAGGATTTTACTGTGACAGAAATTAAGATTATGGTTGTCTGGATTATGACACTATCCAAACTCATAGACTCTTTGGACTTTTCCCATCATGTATTGAAATAATATGTTTCAGGGACAGGTTTTCTCCCTGTTTTCAGGTATGCTTCTTCCAAAACAACTGTCACTACATGATGATTATTTACACTGTAATTAAACCCATTCTAAAAACAGTTCAGAAAATGTAGTTATGCAAATTTTACTAGACATCGGATACATAAAATATGTAGACTGTTGCTGTAATCATTCCTCGCACTAAACATTAGCTCTCCTGATAGTCATTCTGGCTACCTGGATTGCCTACACAGTACTGCTGTTTAGTGGTGTTGTTATAGCCATGCTACACTGTAGGTGATTTTAAACCCCATTCCCTATTGAAGACTGTGATGGTCTAGAAAGATTGCAGCTGGAATTGATTGAGCTGTGAACTTTGCACAGTATTTTCAGCCAGAAAGGTTTGTTTACCTTTGTTTCTTAACCAATGTCTCTCTTCTCTGAGTTACATAAGTTGATATAAAAATTTGGTTAAGTGTCTTTTGTAGCACAATGTATTAACAGGTATTTTCATTATGAAACCAAACAAGTCAAAGTACCATTCAAGGAACAGATGTGCACTCACATGATGTGATGCAAATTGGAATTTAAAAAACTAAACCAAATTTAATTCTTTTGTGGAGCAAAGGCATTCCCAAGTTTGACATTAATAAGATAAATGTAGGCCATTTTTATTGAACATTCAGTTTTGTGTTGCAGTAGAAATATTTGAATGCTTTAACCTTAATATAGTTCGCGTGCGGACTAAGGCCACGGAGTTTAGTTTTTTAGTTTTAACCTTAATAACATATTTTGTGGATTACCCATCCCTGGTCAAGATACTGACATTGTCACTGATTAAAAAAAAATCTAGAAAGTCACAGTCTTGAAACTCTTAAAGAAATATCGTAATTGAGAATGAAATTTTTGCAGGTAAACACAATTTTGTAAAGAATGTCCATAAGTTTAAACCTGCAAATATGTCACACGTAGAGGATGTGAAAATCACGCATGTCACTGTATGTGGTATTAAATGAATACAAATGTATCAGAATTATATTTTTGAGCAATTGGCAGTCATTAGACGAGCCATCTACAAATGCTTCGAACTACAAACTATGAACACCACTTGCCATAACCTCAAGATCATTCACTGAGTACAGAGATGGAAAACAATGTTGAGTGAAATCTGCCATTGGCACAGTTTGGAATGTTGTTCTGTCAATCGGAAACAAGTCACCTGCAGGGCTATACTTTTCTGGACCAGGAGACAGAGTGGGAACGGTATTCAACAATTCTGAAGTAGACACAGCCTGAGGGGGATATGTCATGTACTACTTTCGGAAATCAATTTCAGTTATATATCAGCTTTGGGGTGGTGTTACAAGACTTCTGCAGAGTTGTATCTCTACTTAAGAGGCTGACGTTTCCTCAGCTATCAAGATGTTCCCAATACTACATTGTTCATAGGCGCTTACTCTTGGTCCTAACGCCTAGCCAAGTGTATGCATCCAGTCCACATCCTTTTTCTTTAAGATCCATTTTAATATTACTCTTTCACCCACCCCTAGATCTGTGAAGCAGTCTTTTTCCTTTAGGTTTTCCCACCAAAACCTGTGTGTCTTACAGTATACATTATACAATACCATCTCCTTGTTTCATACATTCTGAATAGGACACATATCAGGCAAATGTTTACCTGTTTGAATTTTATTGTAGGTTGCATTTAAGTGCACGTTACTTGACGTAACTGGTTTGGTGGAAACATATAACAATCCCCCCCACCTACATATGTCATAGGCTTTCCTTCAGTTTTAAAGTAGCTGATGTATTGCCACATTATATTCCCAATCTCTCTTTCTGCCTTTTGCATCTATACAGAAGAATTTAGTTTTGAAGAAGTGTGTCTAGGCACTTTTCATTCTGCAGTTGAGACCTGTTCTCCTGCATATGTGTGTCAGAAGATGGGTTGATTAGGCTGTTCTTACTTATAAATTAGTTTTTTTTTTTTTTTTAATTTTAAGTACATTATTAAAATCCAGAAATCCTTATGTGACAGAAAATGTTGAGTATTTGGTAAGGTGACTCAAGTAAGTAATCTTGTGATTTTTAATGAGTATTGTAGATAGTAAAAAATTGTGCACTGTTTTAGACATTCATCATCACATGACTGCACCCAGTGTGTTGTGGCTCATGAATTTAGCTTTCCAGGAAATTTGCATGCTAGAATTTATGTTCTTGCCAGATTCAGTACTGTGATCTTCCTTAAATTCTCCTTTACAGAACAAATTCAGTTGTCGTTCTCGTGCTTGGATGGAAGTACCACTGGATGCTACTGGCCGTCCATGTGCTCGGATACGAATGAACCACACAGTGAGTCCAGGTGTGATTGTTAACAGGACAAGCTTCAAAGACTGGTGCAAAGATTACATGGAAATTAAGGTCAATGACTTACATTTGGACCTCAATATGAGTACTGTGACTGGTCTAGCTGAGCTGGTTGAGGATGAAGTAATTCCTCAGCCACTTCCCATGCAAGTGAGTTTCTTTTGTACAGCCATAGCAGTAATTATTAGTTTTGATTGAATTACAAGAAAGTATTTATACAACTATATTTGCCCACATAACCCTTAAATTCTTTTTAATCCTTAAAAACTGTACTGTGCAAGAACAGAATTGAGTATTTTTGCATGGTATTGGAGAAATGAAATGAGATTTTATGGTTATCTTTTTAGTCACTGATCAATAACAAAATTGAGAGCAACTCTTTTTAATTTTTTTGTAAATGCTGGTACTGAATTAACACAGTTTGCAAAGTTTGAAACAAAATCAAAGTTTTGCACATTTATCTGCAGTAATGTGGTTTTGGTGTTCAGAAATTGTACTTAAAATGTACATTTTTAAATAACAAGGGAGCAAGTGACCTGCTGTATTGCTCCTGTGTAACCAATAAGTGTGCACAAGCAGTTGTTCAACACGTTGTCTCGTGTTGTTTTTGATGTGTCATCATTTTGTCTCTCTCCCCTCCTCCCCTATGGAGTAGTTGTGGTACAGAAAGAACTTGACAGATCTGTAGGCCAGTGCAACACATAATAGAAATTACATATGGTGGAACACATACATTAATTTAAAATCAATACAAATTAAACATGGTAATTAATCAGAATTTGATGGTTTGAAGTGAAGTTTGTGATGAAACTTTTGTTGTATGAACCATTGTTTCAAGTGTATTGTTTGTTTAATTGTTATTCTAGAAAGGAAGTACATTTCACTAGTGCAAGTGGCAGTTGAATGTATCCCAAAATTAAAGAAATCTTCTGTTTCTCTTAACAACATAATATTCTGGTGACATATTCTGTAGAATGAATATAAGTCATTAGAGGATGTTTTAGGGATCCTCTGGAAGAGCAGAGCAAAGTTCAGGAATCATTAGTTTAGCATATCGTTGGTAGTAATGGTACATTTACTCTGAACTGATGGGTCATTTTAGGTAATGTGTAATGAAGCATGTCATGGAACAGAATTGTGTTTTGAACTTGTAATTGTAATGAGCAGTTACTCAAGTTACTGAAGCAAAATTCCTCGACTATTCCTGAGGCAAGCAAAGATACGAACACACCACAGTGTTAGTGTTACATGTACATTACCTATCTAATTTTTTTCTCTTTACTTTTTATGGTTTTTGAGCTAATTAAAAAAGGAACCAAAGACCCCATAATTTTTACATTACATAATTATGCTTTCCAGACTTGAATAATCAGGTATTAAGAGTGGTCTACCAGACGCACATAACAACCACTGAAGCCTCTTTATGACAATAACAATTAAATGAAGGCTTCACCTATATTTATGCCTTTGCATGTATATAAATATTTATTTAATTAAAATATAATTGAATGTGCCGCTACAGATATCACTTTGTTAAAAACTCAGTCATGTTTTTTTTTTTCTGTTTGTAATTAAAAAAAGAGAATGACTGTTCCAGACTAGTTGTGCCATGCTTACATTTCATAACTTGTTTCTGTTTATCATGAATGTATGTAATTAGTACCAAAATTGCTGTACATGCCCAGTGATTGGATGTGATATATCGTAGAATATTCAACTATCTACTATTTATGGTTGATTTTTGTTCATGACTATGATTGGTATATTGTTCCCATAACAAATGCTGAATTAAATCATTCCTCAAGATATTTAATGTTTTAATGGAATTTATCTGTTCTGATGAGTCCACAGTTTTCTGACTGAGGAAATACAGAATAAAATTTTCTTGTTATTGTTAATTATCTTCAATGTATACAGTGTTTTTATAGTTTCCTCCACTGCTGTTTCATATTTATTTCAGATGAGGCTTGACAATATTAAACTTTGTTTAAATGAAGATCGTCCTTCTGGCAACATAACTTCACCTGGCCCAGTCCCTATAAACCTAGAAGTGTCGGAATTGATCTTAAGCAGAGGACCAGATGGCATATTTCACATAGAACCACCAGGTGATTTGTAGTTAAATTCAGTTGTTACTTTCTTATACTTAAGAAAGTATTAATTCTAGCTGATACAGAACATTGTTTTGAATATAATATTGTTATATACATGTCCTTTGAAGTGACAGTGCCCTGCTGGCAATACTGTCACAAAATCTAACTAGAAGTCACTGTTCAAATTAAAACTGTACACTTAATATTGTAAATGCATGGGGAATATGGCATGTATTTGAAGAGAAAATGGAGAAGATTTCTAGGGAAGAGGGGAAGGTGGACATGAGTGTGAACAGTTATGCTCATAGTAACATTACACCACTCTGACCTACTGGACTTCCCTGGTTAGTCTTAAACCTCTGAACATTTAAATATGGTTGTCAGACAGTAGGATGTGCCATTTAAAATATGACACAAGTGATTAATTTTAAAAGGAATTTTACTCTTAATTATAGGATGTGTACATCTATGTCTTCTACCACTTCTTTCTCATCTTCCTTCACCAGTATTTCTGTTTTGTATGGGTCAGGGTACAGAAGGTCTCCATTCACTTTTTGCTGTTTTAAAAGCATTATTAATATCCACATTCAGCCTACTCTTTGCCACAGCTTCCCCTAAACCTTAGCTTCTATTCTTTTCAGGGTTTCATTCGTGCTTTATTGGTTTCTATAGGAGTACTTCACTTCATCCCAAAGCACAGCAACCCTCCTGTGGCATAGACATTGGGGTTGGACTTTGGGAGCGATATTTATGTGTAGACTTTTTAAATATGTTTTTATTTCTATGTAGTGGAAACAGTTCATCATCCTAGAGACATGTCTGCTTCTGGTGGGATTTTAAATGAAGATACCGTTAGGCACCTAGCAGCTCTGGAACATTCAAACAAACAGCTGCAAGCAGAGAATGCAGAACTGAAACGGTGGCTGGCTACTTTAGAGAGGGTATCCAAGGAAAACCACACTCTGCGTCAGTCAACAGAGGAGAGCCAAGTTAGTGGTAGTATGACAAACTATTGTCATGTCTGTGTATGATGAACCTAAAATAAAGCAGTTCTGCCACTGTCATGGACTTCTTGTTAGCATCCCTGTTGCTCATTCCAGAGGCCCTGATTTCAAACCTCTTCTAAGACTAGCTGTTCTGCTAGCTTTTCATGGGTTTCTTTAGTACCTCTATGTAATGGCCAAAATAGCCCATGATACTTCCTTGCACATTCTTTCCAATTAATTCACTGTCATTCTATAATGTGGTGATGGATAATGTTAGTTATTCAAAGTTGTATTAAAAATAAATAAATAAAGTATTAGTGATCATTCGTGAATCTGGCAAAAACTAATGTGAAACACAATGCACTATTTAAAAAATACATAGTTTCAGAAGCATAAATTTCCCATCCTAATGAAAACTATGGCCATGACATTTTGTGTGTGCATGGGCACACTTTAAGGTAACTTAATGGCATAGAATTGGAGCCTACAGTATACCATTTTACTAGATCCCTTGATGTACAGTGACTAAAAAAAATAATGAAGAAGGAACTTTGAAAGTAACCAGGGATAATGGTTATTCTAAATTGGTGCTTATAAAAATATTGAAGTTGTTGTTATTCACAACTAAAGCATTCACTGTACCTGATTTGAAAGGTCATTAAATACCACAGTACTGCTTTGATTTTTTAGATTCTGCGATCGTGTCTAGCATCTGCTCAAGATGATGTTGCTTCTCTGTTAGAAGAGAAACGCTCACTACTAGACCAGTTGCGACACCTGCAGAATCAGGTGGACCAGTCCCAACGCAGCAAGAGATAGCAGAAGTGTTTCAAGTGCTGTAGTTCCAAGAGAGCATCATAGTTGTTGCAGTAATACAGGTAGCTAATTGGTCTGATTGTCATATGGAATGGTGGTTTGTTCAAAAGATGGTTTGGTTTCTGTGCGTGAGGTCTTTCTGTAAAGATTCCAAACAATTTATACAAATTGTTTTCTCATTTACTTTGTTGCTATTGGGCTTTTTCCCCTTTGCAGTACTCTCCACTACGAAGCATTTCTTCCAGTTTTGGAATCATTCTTGGAATGCCTCTTTTGTAATAATGTGTAGCTGTGCCAGTGAATTTTCTTTAATCTCCTAAACAGACTCAGATTGTCGTTCTTTCAGTATGGATTTCAGCTTGGCAAAGAGAAAGAAGTGTGCTGGTGCAAGGTCTGACAAATACAGAGCCTGGGGAACTAGCATTGTCCTTGTTTTATGAGAAAAACATGAATCAGAAGGGAGGAATGTGCCAGAGTGTTGTCTTGCTTGAGAAACCATTTTTTCCCCTCCACAAATCAGACCTTTTTCTCTTCATTGCCTCTCTCAGCCTTTTCAGCACCATCAGATAATATTCCTTGTTCACCATCTGACCATGAAGTAGAAATTCATGATGAATTATTCCCTTACAGTCAAAAAACACAGTCAGCATCACTTTCACATTGGACTGAACTTGCCATGCTTGGTTGGGTCTGGTGACATTTTTGAGACCTATTCTGAATACTGGGCTTTTATGTCAACATCATAGCCGTAAACTCAAGTTTCATCACCTGTGACAGTATTCTTTAAAACGTTTTCATCATCATTTGCACGGTCGACAGTCTCTTTACTGATATCAAAACAGTTTTGTTACTAATTTTCACTCAGCAGGCATGGCATAGATTTGGCTGCAACACGATGCATGCCCAAATTTTCAGTGAGAATTTCATCACAATTGATTTTTGAAATTTTGGCTTCCTCTGCTAATTTATGTACAGTCAAACAACAATTGGAATGAGTCACTTTCTGAGCTTTTTGAATTTTTTCTTCATTTTTTGATTGAAGGTCATTATGAACGTTCACTGTCCTCAATTGAAGTTTGGGTCTCTTTAAAACGTGTGTACCACTCATGGGTTTGTGTTCTACTCGTGCCTTCATCCCCGAATTCTTTTTTAACATTTCAAAAGTCTCTGAAAACATTTTCAGTAACTTGAAACAAAATTTCACACAAACACATTGCTCATGAAAATCACCCATTCTTAATTGCTGAAACATTCGCTGAGCAAGCAAGACACATCGTCACTGCAATAAACACAGCACAAAGACTAAAGAAACTAGAATGATCCAGTTTGTGGCATTCGCCTAAGGAAACTCACTGCTACGCATTGTGATCAGTGATCAGTTCGGAAACAGTATGGACTGACTTTGTATGTCATCTCCATACCATGGGATTATGTTCCAAAACCTGGCAACTCCAATTTAGTGTAACAAATGCAGAGATAAGTAATGTACTTATTTAAACAATGCACTATAATGGTTAAAATCAGTACACAGTAATAGAGCAGATGTATGAATCTAAAAGCTCAAGTAACAACACAGGATGTGCTTGGCATGAGAGTTACCTTGTAGTAAATAAATTCTGTCCCTCTTTTGTTCATGTATATTTGATCTTATATCTTGTATGTTACCATCCTATCATGAGCCATGCCCAATAATGATTTTAAGATTGTCCATAGGTTCTCAGCATACCGAATTATTTGAACTGTTTTATACAAAAATTCCCATTGCCCAAATGACCTTTGTAAGTCTGGTATTTGTAATAACTAAATTTAAAAAAATGTTTTTTTCTTTATTCCCCCCCCCCTCCTATTTTTTTCTGTCTAATATTTGTGTCATCATCTCAGTTTGTAAAATGCATTGTAAAATGACATTAGTTAATTTATCTTCAGAGTCTGAAAGTTTTATACGAGTATGCAAATACTTATTACTTTAAGGGAAGAACAAGAATTTCAAATATTGGGAAGCAAAGTACTCAGGAAAGTATGTAGACCTGAAATGAAGTTAAGTCCAGAATACTGGGTAGGATTAAAGTTGATGATAGGCTAGTAAGTTTTGAGGAGGGGAGGTGGATGGAAGTGGTTCATGATTGTGTTCAGTCGCCAACTTTAGCATTAGCCATTTAAACATTCAGATTTTATAATCAGAGTGGGTTAGTATGAAATGAGTAGTTGTGCAGCAGAGAATTTGGAATTAAGAATAATATGTGTCTGGTGAGTTATGTAAATCATGCTGTAGGCACAAATGCTGGAAGTTATTCCTTTGCATAAATACAGTATCCCTATGATGTGCAAAAATTGTGTGTGTGCCATGCTTACCATATTAGCCAGATTTTATACTTGTAGGTGTTTGTTTTTTCCCCACATTAAGATTGTACTCTTGTTATAGAGTACCATGTGTGCTTCAACAAAGACAAGTCCACTGTAATCACTTTTTAATTTTTCCTTTAAAAGTTCAGTCTCAGGACCTCTTGATCAAATCTTATACCACATACTGTTAGTGTTAAAAACTATTGAGAAAATAATTTTGCGTTGAAGGGAATTGACATGTACTGTGTACTGATGAAGTCTGTAATTTAATTCATTTTGAATATGGTTATGTAAAAGGTTCATTGAGCACTGCGTATTTATATTTGTTGTTCATTTGTCCATAATCATGTTAATATATATTTCTTATGTCTATTATTTACGCTGTGAAAAGTTTCTAAATTTTATGGTACCATGTGTGTCTTTTAAATCTTTGTGTAATGTGACTTTTTGTGTTCTGGTTAAGAGTCTGATTGTAAGATAGTGTTAATATTGAGTAGTGCAGTATGTACTTCATCATATGTTGTTTGAGTTGGAGTTCTTTGATTCAGTTAAATGCTGATGTTTACAGTGAAGGTGTAGATAATTGTCAGTGCTTTTTAAGTGTTCTTTTTGACAAGGTGATAGCTAGATGTGTCACATTACTTGCTCTGTTCTCCTAAGTTTGTGTTGAGTACAGCAGTAGCATTAATGTTTAAGAATTATTGCCCAAAAAATTAATGCATATTTTTGTAATTTACATTACAAGGAGTTGTATAATTTGATTTGGAATTCCAGAAACCATGGTGCTGAACTGAAAGCAAAAGCAGTGGCTGTTTTAATTAGATAAATTTCACAAGTAACAGGAAGAAAAGTGGAGATTGTAATGAAGGAAATCATGTATTCACCTAAGAATAACATTGAGCATATAATGGTATTACGTTGCTTGTAAAACTTCATCCATTGTTTTGTTGTATAAAATTATGTTATGCGTGCCAGTTGTTTCTACAGGAATAACTTGAAGAACATGAGTCAGGGAATTGTTAGGTAAGTAAGAAAAATGTGACTAATTGGGATGGTGCTGGGAGTTGAGATAAATTTCTACCCCCATTTGTTTTATTTAATCCATATTTTATTGGATATGTAGACAGGTAAATAAATACATCTCTTTAATTTGTATTATGACCAACAAATGCACAATTAATTCACAAATTATCACACTCCTACGTGTTTTGACACTACCATGTCATCCTCAGGGAGCTTGTAATCAGTACCTTGCTAAGATACACAAGTATTTCAAATGCAGCTGTTGGTAATACAATTGTAAAATTAAGATGTTTAATGTAGTTTTTATGCAAGTTTTCATTATAGTCATTGAAATCTGAATATTATAAAATCTTTAAGACATTAAAATTGTCCTATTTGCAATAAAATGGGTTAAAATCATTTTGTTGCTACAGTTCTCATGAAATAATTCTGTATAGCGGCTATATATACGATCTGTATCTTGATGCTACTGTTGTGCTGGCCTGGTATGTACTGAGTCTGGGTGTGTGTCAGACTCCCTGAGGGTGACACGATAGTGTCAAAAAATTATTTTGCATTTTCATTTTCATTGCCGTGCAATACAATATCAGTTCTTGCTTAAAACCAACAATTTGCACAATACACTTGAAACATTAAAATCACATTTTTAGTTTCACATTAAAATAGATTTATATTCCTCCTACATGTTTCGATCCCCATACGGGATCATCCTC
>Ga0131853_10019473_pt1 | contig 12349 bp, 11 predicted proteins | sample TergutLab28metaG_FD_92764 | JGI IMG/M metagenome (GOLD analysis project Ga0131853, IMG submission 92764) | Labiotermes labralis P1 segment gut microbial communities from Petit-Saut dam, French Guiana - Lab288 P1 (version 2) (version 2) | ecosystem: Host-associated > Arthropoda: Insects >...
CGGGCATGTTTGTGCTGCTGCCCGTACCGTTATCTTTTATCAAAAGCTGATATAGGGCAGGATGTTCTTGCACAGTCATAGTAATTTTGCTTGCATTGCTGTGGCGCAATGTATTGGTCAATGCTTCTTTTGCCACCAGCAAAAAATTGTATTTTATCGCTTCGGGGATATTTTTATTCATGTCGTATTGCAGGTCGCAATTAAATTTTGAATTGTGACACAAGTTTTTTAGGCTTGTGTGTAAGTCTGTTCCTTCTATTTTTAGATTATGCACGGCTTTACGTATGCTTTCCATCGTTTCTTGTAAGTTGATCTGTAGCTCATCAAGCCCCGATAAATCCTGCGAGGCTTTCATAGCTCCGGCTTGCAGAATACACCTAGCTAGGCTATGTCCCATGCTGTCGTGAATATCCCTTGCTATGCGTGTGCGTTCCTCCAATGTTGCTTGGTAATGAGAGTTTTCTGTCGTCTCCAGAAGCAGTAGCTCTTTGCGGCGGGCTTCTGACGCTTTTTCTCTTGCTGCATCCTGCTGGCTTATTATTGTGGTTTCTTTTTCATGCAGGTTATTTATTAATACGGCGCAAAGGTATGCGAACCCCGCAAGCAACAGCGCAGGGATAAAATATACTTGTGTAACAGTAAAAATAAGCGGCATAAATGCAAGTTTGCGTGCATGATTTTTGTCCGATTCGGGCATTAACACAGGTATAAACAACACCGCAGCGGGCATAAAAAAACAAATGGCAGTGTACGCAAATAAAAGTGCGACAGTAACCTTGCTACAATTCATGTATAACGCCAGCGCATAAAAAGAAACGGCAATAAGTGCTGCCGTTACAATAATGTACAGCCATTCGTCAAAAGCGATACTTGCGTAAATACCGATAGCAAGCCAAAAAAGTTTAAAAATAAAACGGTAAATTTTCATGACATTTGTCACCTGCAATCCATTACATGCGGCACTATTTTTATATCGTACACATGCGTAGAATGTAAGTATCTGAAGGAGGTAATACGATGTTAGTAAAAATAAACAGTTTAGTAAAACGTTATAAAGATGTTCTTGCTGTAGACCATTTTAACATGGAAGTGAAAGAAGGCGAAATTTTAGGGCTGTTAGGGCCAAACGGGTCGGGCAAAACAACCACCATTAATTGCTTGTTAGCACTTTTAAAATACGACAAAGGCACTATAGAAGTGTTTGGCTCACCAATGGCGGCAGAACGTTACGACTTAAAGCGTAATATTGGCGTGGTAATGCAAAATGTAGCTGTATTTGACGAACTTACGGTTTATGAAAATATCGACTATTTTTGCAGTCTGTATGTAAAAGACAATGCAACACGAAAAAAATATGTAGACGATGCAATAAAATTTGTAGCGTTGGAAGAACACACAAAAAAATTACCGCCAAAACTAAGCGGCGGCTTGTTGCGCAGGTTAAATATTGCTTGCGGTATTGCGCACAAACCAAAGCTGATTATTCTTGATGAACCTACTGTTGCAATAGACCCGCAAAGCCGTGATTTTATATTGGAAGGCATTGCACAGTTGAACCGAGAAGGTGCGACAATCATTTACACTTCCCATTACATGGAAGAAGTGGAGCAGTTGTGCAGCCGCATTATTATAATGGATAACGGCAAAAACCTTGCAGAAGGCACAAAAGACGAACTAAAACGCATGATAAAAACAGGCGAGACCATTCGTATGCAAGTGTTGGATATGTCTGAAGCGCAGTTGGATGGAATAAAAGGTCTAAAGCATGTTTTTGCGGTAGAGCATAGCGATAACCAACTGGTAATTCGTCTTACACAGGGCAAGCACAATTTAGCGCGTGTATTGGAATATTTGAATGGTGAAAATATAGCCTATGGGCGTGTAGCGTCAGAATTGCCAACTTTGAACGACGTTTTCTTAGAAATTACCGGTAAGGGATTGAGGGATTAATATGCGTTTTAAATACAATATAAAAGCAGTTTTCCGTTCCAAGGAATTTTTATTTTGGAATATGGCGTTCCCAATAATAATGGGCGTAATATTTCATATTGCTTTTGGCACGATAGATGTTAGCTTAGGCACAATACCTGTAGCCATTGTGCTTGCCGGAGATTTGTCCCCTATTGCGGCGGCATTTTATGATGCACTGCCTTCGTTTGACGGTTTCTTAGATGCAACAGTAACGTATCAAGCCTATGCAAACACACTTTTGTTTGAAAGAGAAGTTGCCGGTGTGTTTGTACTGGGGCAAGGTATAGAACTTATGACAAACGGTGGAGGCATTAGCGTTAGTATACTTGAGACAATGGCAAACGAATTTATGGCAATTGCAAGTGCTATGGGCAATATTGCAACAGTAAACCTGGAAAGTGTAGTGGGTGCAATGGCTGCAATAGAAAGCTATACAACAAGCCTTGTACCTTTTAGGCAGCTTGGTGCAACCAGTTTGCAAAACTATTTTTATGTAATGCTTGCAGTCGGTTGTTTTATGGGCGTACACATGGGGCTTAATACCGCGGAACAGCTACAACCGGATATGTCTTTAAGGGGGGCAAGGGTGAGCATTGCTCCGGTTTCTAAAATTAGGCTTTTCTTCGAAAGTTTATTTTCAAGTGTTTTAGTGCAGTTTTTGATGTCTGTAATAATTATTGCATTTTACATGTTTGTGCTTGGTGTTGAGTTCGGCACAAGATTAGGCTTGCTTGTACTTGCTTGCCTTGTGGCAAGCGCAATGTCGGTTGCATTCGGCATGTTTATAGCTTCTGTAACCGAAGGCAAAGTAAAGACAAAGCGCACCATAGTTATGGCACTCACAAATATATTTCTTATTACAGCCGGCATGATGAGCATTGCTGTACGCAATGTGGTAAGGCAGCATGTATTTGTTGTTGACAGGCTTAATCCGGTTGCGCTTATAAGTGATACATTTGTAACTTTGGCAATACGGGAAAACCTGCAAGTGTACGTGCAAAATATGATAATTATGGCGGCAGCTACATTGGTTTTGATTGTTGTAAGCGGAGCAATCATGGCAAGGAGGAAGTATGCAAACCTTTAAAACTTTTTTCAAAATTTTGAAGGCAAGGGGTTCTGCCTTGCTGATATATATCGCTGTATTTTTCGCACTTGCATTTGTTATTGGCGGAACAGGTGGCGGTAGCCAAGGCGAATTTGCTGCAACATCATTGCAGGTAGGAGTTATAAATAGGGATAACCACCCGATTTCCGATGCATTGGTAGAATATCTGCACGCATTGCACAATGTAGAATATTTGCAGGATTCGTATACAGTTGCAGAAGATGAAGTATTTTTTGAGAGACTATCCTTTGTGCTTATTATTGATGATGGTTTTGGACAGCAATTTATTGCCAACGCAGAACCTGCCTTGCGCTACCTTGTCGCACCACAGGCAACAGCGGCAGAGATTTTTGTTTCCCGCCAACTGGATGCGTTTTTACAAAATTTAAGCAGCTATCTAGCCACCGGATTTGAATATGAAGATGGGTTAGAATTAACACTGCAAGACATGCAGGAGCGTGTAACCGTTACTGTTGCTGAAGGTGCTTTGCAAATTTCGCCATTTTTAACTGCCACGGTTTTTATTACAACATCACTGGTTATAGTTATGCTTGCACCCACGCTTGTGCGTTTTAAGGAAAAAGAGCTGCATGACCGCTTGGCAATAAGTGCCACAAGCAAACGCAAAAGAACCGTTGGGCTAATTATTGCCAGTTTGGTTTGTGTGGTGCTTGTGTGGGCAGGCGTTATGGTTGTGACAAGCTTTTTCCACCACGAGAGTTTGCTTAGTGTGCGTGGCAGCTTGCATATGCTGAATGTGTTTATATATGCGCTGGTAGTTGCAGGACTTGCGGTATTTATGTCCAGCATAACCCGCAATCAAGACGCAATTGACGGTTGCACAACATTGTTTAGTGTACTGCTTAGTTTTACCGGTGGTGCATTTGTACCAACAGGGTTGTTTAGCGATACAATGCGCACGATAGCACAGTTTTTCCCAAGCTTTTGGTTTAACCATAGTAATCAGGTTGTGTATAATTCTATTTTTACCGGCACGTTTGATACTACGGGGTATTTGTGGGGTATTGGTATTCAGCTTGCGTTTATAGTCACATTCTTTAGTGTGGCGTTGGTTGTTGGGAAAGAGAAGGCAGAGTAAGCCTGCGCCGCCACAGCATCGCACGTACACAAAAAAAGCCATGCCTTCATATGATATAGGTACCAACCTATCATAGGAGGCATTTTTATGCGTAGATTATTCCGTCGTCCGCCGAACCCCGGACATAGACCGCCGCATCCTCCACGCCCGCCTGCTCCGCCATGCCATGGACCGGGCTGCGTTACCCCGCCAATGCCGGGACCAATTCCCCGTCCACACCCACCACGCCCGCCGCATCCTCCACATCCACCAAGACCTCACCCTCATCCACCACGTCCACCTGTTCCGCCACCACCACCGCCGTCAAACTTTACAGACCATGGCAGGCGTCCGTATGTAGTGGATATCGAAAGGGCAACCCTGGGCAATAACAATTTCCGTACAACCCTGTGGACAGGGCAGTATTTGCAGCTAACCCTAATGACAATCCCACCCGGAGGCGAAATCGGACTGGAAATTCACCCCGATACAGACCAATTTTTGCGCATAGAACAGGGACAGGGCATTGTGCAAATGGGGCGTGACCGCCGCAATTTAAACTTCCGCCAAACTGTTTTTGACAATTTTGCAGTGTTTGTACCCGCCGGAACATGGCACAATATTACAAACATTGGCAACCGTCCGTTGAAATTGTATTCAATTTATGCGCCGCCGCACCATCCACCCGGAACCGTACACGCAACAAAAGCCATTGCAGATATGATGGGCGATTAAAACACCAGGGACTGTCTTGACAAGGGAATTTACCTTTCGCTGTTACTCGCATGATAATCGCTCAAGGTTAAAATCCCTTATCAAGACAGTCCCTTTTCCTAAGTATGCTACTTCTTTTCTTTAATTGGTATCCATATTTCAAATTTGCAGTTCTTTAGCTCCGGGTTATCGGTTGGATATACAAAGTGTATGAAGGTGCAATGTCGTGTATGCTTTTAAAGGCACGGTTAAACGCTGTTGGTGATGCAGTGGTACACCGGCTATATAAGTAAACATGCGCTGGAAATGGTAGGACGAACAGCAGGCAATTTTTGCCACTTGCGCATAATCGATATCCTCTGTCATATGTTCTTCCATGTAAGCGATTGCCCTGTTTAAGTTTTCAATCCAATCCATTTTTATCAGCTCCTAAAATTATTCTAATTTACTCGCAAATTTTTATCCTCTCATTTTATGCCCAAAAAAGAGAGAATTGACGCACGCTTGTTTTTATGTAAAAATTACCAAACCTCAATAAGAAGGAGCGTACATATGTTTTACGAAAAATTATCGGACAAGCTATCCCTTCCGCAGGAAGTGCGGGAACTGATGGCTACACTCCAACAAAAAATTGGTGAGTTGCCGGAGCTGCAAAGTCTCATGTTTGCTGATGAGTATACTACAGAAAAAATGGAGGAGCTGTTAAAAAAACTATCCGAAGAAACAGAAATTCACGAGTACACACTCAGTTTTTATTTGCTGTTTGTTTCTGCAAAACGACTGTATGAGATATACAACAAGCGGAATATTAGCGAGGATATATTTTTTAATACAATGATGGACTTAAAATACAAGCTTGACGAATGCAAAGCTTTGCACGATATTTGGGGTACGTTTGTGTTCGGCTGGTTTCCGGAATTTTATCGCTTACAGCGGTTTGGGCTGGGGCGGTTGCAATACGAGATTGTTGAATATGAATGGGAAGATTACGAAAAAAGCGGCGTGACAGTAAAAAAAGGCGATAAAGTTTACTTCTGTCATATTCCGTCTGCCGGGGCGTTGACGAAGGAGTCGCGAATGGATTCTTATCGGCAGGCAAGTAGTTTTTTTGGTGAAAGGCGATTAATTGTCATCTGCGAATCATGGATTTTGTATCCGCAGCAAAAGGATTTTCTACCACCTAACAGCAATATATTGGATTTTATGAACGACTTTGACATCATTTCATCCGAGGATGATGAGGGCTTCCCCGATGCTTGGCGGGTTTTTGGTAAAGACCATACCCTGCCGCCGGAACAATGGCCGCAGGAAACCTCTATGCAGCGTGGTTATGCTAAGCGAATATTAAGCGGAAAACCAACCGGCAACGGCGCAGGCATAATCATTTTTGACGGAGAGAGAATCATATGATTTCCTTCCAAGACATAAGCATGACTTACAAGGTTGCCCGGCGCAAACAAGGCTTGGCGGCAGCCTTTAAGTCGTTAGCTAAGCGGGATTACACCTATGTAGAAGCGTTGAAAAATGTGTCGTTTTCCGTAGATGATGGCGAAATTATAGGCTACATAGGACCAAACGGGGCGGGAAAGTCTACCACTATAAAAATTTTAAGCGGCATACTTGTACCAACAAGCGGCGATTGTTCCGTGTTTGGCAAACGCCCCTATGATAACAGAATAGAACATGTTAACCGCATTGGTGTGGTGTTTGGGCAGCGTTCGCAATTGATGTGGGACATACCTGTTATCGACTCGTTCGAGCTGTTGCGGGATATTTACAGGGTGCCTGTTGCACAATACAAAAAAAATCTCGATGAATTGGTCGAGATTTTTAGTCTGTCGGAATTTGTAAATACACCTGTGCGGCAGTTAAGCCTTGGGCAGCGTATGCGTTGCGAAATTGCGGCTTCGCTTTTGCACAGCCCCAAAATTCTATTTTTGGACGAACCTACCATTGGATTGGATGCTGTTAGCAAAGTTGCCGTGCGTAATTTTGTAAAGCGCATTAACAAAGAAAATGGTGTAACCGTCATGTTAACCACGCACGACATGGGGGACATAGACGCATTAACCGACCGTGTAATGCTTATCGGCAAAGGGCAAATTTTGTACAACGGCAGCTTTGCGCAAATGAAAAGCAAATATAATGCCGCTCTGCCCATAGAAGAAATAATTGCCGAGGTGTACGAGGAATTCAAAATATGAGACCGTACATCTCTCTTTTGCGTGTAAGGTTTTTGAACGGGCTGCAATACCGTGCTGCTGCGCTTGGCGGGCTTGCCACCAATTTCTTTTGGGGGCTCATGCTTATTTTTATTTTTCGTGCATTTTTTGGTGATGCTACGGAATCGGACGGATTTGCATTCAGAGAACTTGTTGCATATATTTGGTTGCAACAGGCGTTTATTTCATTCATTTTTATGTACGACTGGGATAATGAGCTGCTTGAAATGATAACCAGCGGCAATATAAGTTACGAGCTGTGCAGACCTATAAAAATTTATAACATTTGGTATGTAAAGCTGTTTTCCAAAAGGTTGGCGAGGGGCGCTTTGTGTTTTTTGCCAATAATTTTGGCTGCATTTTTAATGCCGTATCCGTTTAATTTGTCTCTGCCATACAGCCCGCTTGCATTCTTGCTGTTTATCGTCACTTTACTTTTAGCACTGGTTTTGCTTGTGTCAATTTCCATGCTTATTTATATTTCTATTTTTAAAACCATGTCGCCCGTTGGCTCGATAGGTATTTTTTCCGTAGTGGGTGAATTTTTTGGTGGGCTTATTATTCCTATCCCGCTTATGCCGTTGGTATTGCAGGACATAACTGCGTTTATGCCGTTCCGTTATACTGCAGACCTACCGCTGCGGGTATATTCCGGGCATATTGGTACGGGTGATGCATTGTTTGGCATAGCCATGCAAATTTTTTGGGTTGTTGTGTTGGTTACAGCAGGCTCACTTATAATGCGGCGGGTTACACATTTGTCTGTTGTGCAAGGAGGTTAGCCCATGAAATTGTATGTAAAGTATATTCGCTTGTTGTTAAAGTCCCAAACGCAGTATAAGGCATCGTTTATTATGACTGTTATAACCCAGTTTATACAGCCGCTTTCGTTGTTTTTTGGTATATTTCTATTGTTTGAACGGTTTGGAGACATCCAGGGCTGGACACTGTTCGAAGTGTTCATCAGCTATGCAATTGTGGGCATGTGCTTTAGCATTGCCACATGTTTTGCCCGTGGTTTTGACACTTTTGCCAATATGATAAGAACCGCATCTTTTGACCGGGTGATGGTGCGGCCAAGAGGTACGGTTCTGCAAGTGCTGGGTGCAAACTTTGATATAAAAAGGATAGGGCATTTTTTGCAAGCTGTTATCGTGCTTGTTATTGCAATAGTCGGTGGCAATGTGCAGTGGGATGTTGTGCGGGTTATCATGCTTGTTAACATGATTTTTGGCGGAAGCGTTATATTCTCCGGCATATACATGCTGCAAGCAACGGCGGCGTTTTGGACAGTGGAAGGATTGGAAGTTGGTAATATATTCTCCCACGGCATAAAAGAACACGCCGTGTATCCGCTGGATATTTTCCCACGTGGGCTTACGATTTTCCTTACGTTTGTAATTCCGTTCGGTACAATAACTTACCTGCCATTGCAATATTTGCTGGGCAGGATAGATGGCGTGGGCTGGCTGTATGCATTGCTACCGCTTGCCGGGGCGTTGTTTATACTGCCGTGCATTGCTGCATGGCGGTTTGGGGTAAAGAAGTATACGTCGGCGGGGAGTTAAGCCCGCACGATACCCTTCGCCCTCTCTGCAACAATTTGCGCTTCAACGCACAGTTCCGCCGCTTTAAACGCATGTTCCTGCGTCATGGCATTTTCTGTACGGTTTAAGCAATCCAATATCAATTGTCCAAAGTAAGGGTGACCGACCTTGCCTTCTACGTTAATATATTGCTCGCCCTCGTGGTTGGCGATGAAAACATGACCGCCGCCACTGGCTCGCCCAAGGTCGCAGTATTTGCGCAGCTCGATATATCCGTCTGTGCCAAGTATAAATGTGCGCCCGTCACCCCAGGTGGAAAGTCCATTGGGTGTAAACCAGTCTACACGGAAGTAACCCGTTGTGCCGTTGTCGCCTTTTAGCGTGCAATCGCCAAAGTCGTCCAAGCCGGGGTGGTCGGGGTTGTTGAAGTTTTCTATCTGCGCCGCCATAATTTCCGCATCTTTGCTGCCTGTATAAAACAGAAACTGCTCTATTTGGTGGCTGCCGATATCGCACAAAATGCCACCATACTGTTCACGTTTAAAGAACCAGTCCGGACGGTAATGAAGCCCCGCACGGTGCGGACCCATCCCCATTGTTTGCACTACTTTGCCTATTGCGCCGTCTGCAATAAGCTGCCCCGCAAACACGGCGGATTCTACATGCAAACGCTCGGAATAATATACGGCATATTTTTTGCCCGTGCGTGCTACCGCCGCTTTTGCGTCTTCCAATTGCTGCAAAGTGGTAAGCGGTGCTTTGTCGGTAAAATAGTCTTTGCCTGCGTCCATTGCACGAATGCCCAGCGGGCAACGCTCCGACGCTATGTTCGCACTGGCAACAAGCGCGACTTGTGCATCCATGAAGATTTCGTCTTCGCTACGGGCAGCTTTTGCCTGTGGATACATTTCTAAGTAACGGTTTAACTTAGCGGGGTCGGGGTCGTATATCCATTTCAACTCTGCGCCGGCTTCAATAAGCCCGTTGCACATGCCGCCGATATGCCCGTGGTCTAAGCCAATTGCCGCAAATGTAAATTGTCCGGGTTTTACAACCGGGTTTGGTTTGCCCTTTGGGGCGTAGTTCATTCCGCTTTCTGCCATATATAATACCTCCTAGAATATTTGCGATGTGTGAGGTTTAGGTAAGGGGACTTCGATCTTGAGTGACTCTCGACCGAACGCTGGGCGCAAAGCGCACAGTGGCGGTTGAGTCGGAACGAAAGATGAATCCCATTGCCTAAACCGTCGGCTACATCTTTTTAAAATTGCCAAGTGTAATTTCACCGCCGCCCAGTTCTTCTGCGAAGTTCGTCTTCTCGTAGAAACGGGTGGCGTTTTTTAGTATGCCTTCAAATGTGTAGAATTCATCATCTTTTGCCAGCGGCAGCGACACTGTTTGCTTCAAACAGCCGGATTTGTATATCGCTGTAATAAGCTCCACGGTTTTGCGCCCGTCTTCTGCTGTAATAAGCGGCTGTGTGCCGTTTTCTAATGCTGTAAGTACGTTGTTAATTTGCCCGGCAAAACCTTCGTATGGCTGGTCGGGGATAGCGTTGTATTTGTTGGTTATTTGCTGTTCCAGCTCTGTATTAACTTCGCCAAAGCCGTTTGGTTTAGATTTTTCTGCCGCTACGCTAAACGGGGCAGCTATTTTTGCGTCTTCGCATTGCAATACAATGCTTTGCGTGCCGCCATGGTGGATTACCGAGCTTGTAACGTTGGCAAGTGCGCCGTCGTCGTATTTTAAAATGGCGAAAGATAAATCTTCACATTCGGAATTATCATGCATTACATTGGATAAAATGGCTGTAACTTCCACAGGCAATTTCTGCTGTATCCAGTTAATCATGTCTATTTGGTGTACGGCATGGTTTAGCGTTGGACCGCCGCCCTCTTTTTCCCACGTGCCACGCCACCAAAGGTCGTAATAGCAATGCCCACGCCACCATAAAGAGTCTACATGCGCACAGCGCACTTTGCCTGCAATACCGGAGTCTGCAAGGGTTTTTAGCTTGCTTATTATGTTAAGGAAGCGATTTTGCGCACCGCAGGTTAAGATAACGCCGTTGCGGTCACGGGCTTCTATCATTGCGTCGCATTCTGCAAGGCAGGTTGCCATTGGTTTTTCTACTAAAACATTAATACCTTTGTTCATGCAATTAATTGCAATGCTTGCATGAACGTAAGGCGGCGTACAATTGGAAACAAGGTCGATTTTAAGCCCCGCCTCAAGCATTTCTTCATGCGAAGCAAATACTTGTGCGTCGCTCAAGTTAAATTGCTGCTTTTTTTCCTCTGCCTTTTCCGGGTAGATGTCTACCAACGCTACAATTTTGCAACGTTCCGAAAATTGCAAGTAACTGCCGATGTGTGCGGTAGAGATATTTCCGCAACCAATAATTGCTACATTAATCATACTAGCCTCCTGTGGTGGGCTTGGACGAGGCTGTCTTGGCAAGGAATTTTAACCTTGAGCGATTGTCGCATTAGAATCGAGTATTTTTCTTGATTATCATGCGAGTAACAGCGAAAGGTAAATTTCCTTGATAAGACAGCCATTCCGAGCCGTGTGTAAAAAGTCTTAGACTTTGTCTTAGTAAGATAATATAATAGCTTTGTAGTTTTTACAAGAAAGTGGGAGAAAAGATGAAATTTAGGTTGCCTACCCGTATGACTGTCTCCATAATTTTAGTGTTGTTGCAAATTTTGATGGTTATCGCAGCAACGGTTGCACTGATTTATTTTGTTCCGATTGTTTTTTTCTTTGGTTTTGCAATAAGTGTTGTTGTGGTGCTGTTTATCCTTAAAAAGGATGATGCATCTGCCTACAAAATCACATGGCTTGCGGTGCTGCTGTTTTTGCCGGCGGTAGGTGGCTTGGTGTATGGTTTTTTCGGCAACAAACGCCCGCTAAAAAGAATTGCCAAACATGCCAAGGAACATGCCATCATAGCCAAACAACTGGACAGCGATGGCGATTTGCCTTTTGTAAATTGTATCGATTGCGGGCGTATGTATAGCCTAATGCAGTACATACGCAAAATTTCTTCCTATCATGCGTATCAGAATACAGGTGTAAAGTATTACACAATGGGCGAAGACATGTTTGAAGACATGCTCACAGCATTGGAAAAAGCAAAAAAGTTTATCTTTTTTGAATTCTTCATCGTAAAAAAAGGCGAAATGTGGGATAGGCTGTTGGAAGTAATGGAACGCAAAGCCGCAGAGGGCGTAGATGTACGCCTTATTGTAGATGATCTTGGCTCGCAAAAATTATTCTCTAATATATACACCAAACAATTAAGGGCAAAAAAAATAAAGGTGCTAAGGTTTAACCCCATGCTACCTTTCCTTATGCTGTTTATGAACAACCGAGACCACCGCAAGATTCTTGTTGTGGATGGCGATGTTGCTTTTACAGGCGGCATAAATATTGGGGATGAATATATAAACAAGACCAGCCGCTTCGGCCTTTGGAAGGACACAGGCTTAAAATTAACCGGCGAGGCCGTGTATAGTTTTACGCTAATGTTTATAGAAATGTGGGATACCTTCTGCCGTGTAGAAGAACGCATAAACGCCCATGGTTTGTACAAAGGTACAGGAGAAGTACAGGCAGAAACGGATGGGCTTGTACTGCCGTATGGCGATAGCCCGCTTGACCGCATTCAGCTTGGCGAAAACATTTACATAGACATTCTAAACCA
>Ga0131853_10019474_pt1 | contig 12348 bp, 7 predicted proteins | sample TergutLab28metaG_FD_92764 | JGI IMG/M metagenome (GOLD analysis project Ga0131853, IMG submission 92764) | Labiotermes labralis P1 segment gut microbial communities from Petit-Saut dam, French Guiana - Lab288 P1 (version 2) (version 2) | ecosystem: Host-associated > Arthropoda: Insects >...
CTAACCTAACCTAACCTAACCTAACCTAACCTAACCTAAACCTTCACGTAAACTACTCTTGACATTTCGTGTTTACATTTCGTCTGTTGAAGAATCGGACGTCGCGCAGTCCGGTAAATACTTTCCGACGTTTCGGAGGAACGTTAACTTCATATCTACCAGAGCGCATGGCATCAAATTTCCAAGTCAGTTATCTTCATGGTCGTTGCAGTAATGACATACAATCTCGATTTCATTTATTGGCATCTTCATTGTAAAACCTTCTTGATAATGTAAAGCTTACACGTGTTCATGCAGAGTGAGTTGGCAGCTTAACCCGCCCACGTCCATCACCGACAATTCTTCAGAAGATCTATTTATTTTCTTTTATCTTAGGATATTTTGACATAGTCGATATGTTGAGGTACTAGGTGAAGTTTTGGCAGCACGCCTGCTTTCATTCAAGAGAATAATTTAGTGTCTTATTTACTGACTTCTATATAACCTTACCATTACTCATCTTTCTTCGCTTTCTTGCTCTACTTCATATTCCCTATTTGTCTCACTCATCTTACTGCACTAAAACTATTGTGTTGAGCTTTCATAGAGGCGCATCTAGTGAAGTAAATTCTTGCATCGTTTGAAAGATCTAAAGTCACATTAAGAATTTCAAATCTATAGCTTTCAATTTTTTTTTCAATGACTAGAGTAAGTTTACAAGTAATTGCGTCTTCTTATGTGAAGAAGCAGGGACATCAGCCTAACAAACGCTGCTTAATAAAGTAACCGACGCTCTGCGCGGACTTGCCACTATCCAAGATCACAAAACTACAAAGAACGCCGCCAGATCACTAAGATATCCTAACATTTAGCCACGTTATTTCCGGAAAACTAAATTTAAAATTAATTCTAAATTTATACATACATAAGACCAATATTTGTGTTTCAAAACACTGTCACACTTGCGCGTGGGTTAACTCAGAAGAAATAAGAATGGCTTGCGTCAACGTCAAACTGTAACTGGGGACTAATACATCTTTTATAAAAATATATTCATAGCAAATACATTTAAATCAAACTATTGAACGTTTATCTCGCTCCTCATATACTGTGTATTTTTCTCTCTTCTGTTGCATAAAACTGATCACAGGGGCCACTAAAAAGTGTGGTGTTTGGTTTACTAGCACTGTGTGCATGCAGTCTGTAGAAAAAGATAACTGGTGTGTCCCCAGTGTAGCGCACCTCAGGAAGAAAGTATACTTTCGTTATCTACGACAGGTTAAGTGCATACAGTAAGGTACAATTTAACCTTTTGGCCCCGGATTTATTTTTTTAATTTTAGCACAACCTGTATATAAAATGTGAATAATACAGGAACCAAATACGTTAGAATTATGAAACAAACTGCATTTTGAAGAGAAAAATACGGAGAGTATATACCACGTTTAAAATATTCAGTATCTATATTTGTTGAATAAATACATAAAATGCAACTTTGGAGGTTAGCGGTGCGGTACGTCAACTATAGTTGACGTTACGCGTCTAAAGGTTAAATCAAGTGTTTCGCATATAAATTGATCCGCATATCGCGCAAAGAAGGGCGTTATGCGTAAAAATTCCGCGTAAACATCATTACGTTCCGAAAAATTCGAATCCAAATAAATTTGATAAGTTAACCTGTTCGTCCGCCAACATCTCATTAATAATCCGCGCATTCGGCTAGCTGTCTATTGACAGTGTGTCCAGCAGCAGTTAATTACTCCACGCACCAACCTCTATGCCGATCGATACGCAATTCCAGTTCGTTAGTCACCAATTAATGCCCCCTCCCTCTTTTATTGCAGGATGCTGACAGTGACGAAAAGCCTTACGTTTTACATGTACCGTAGAAATTTTTACACCTCAGCTTTCTTCCAAGGAATCCACGTACACGTGTGGGCCTACCGCAACCGTTTCAAGTCTAGTAGTTATTACACGTGCCGGGAGGTTTAAAGTTAAATAAATTCTACGATCTGCCCACACAAACGTATTTACGCATTTTGCACGTATCTCAGAAAAACAACGCTTGTTTCCCTAAGCGACATTATCTGATTGGTTATAAACCGGTACTGTGTGTGTTTATGGCAAGGTACGAGTTGAATAAATATAGTTCAGGTTAGTCTTAGTCTTTAAACGGGTAGGTAATGGTTTATGAATTAATTTGCTATGTATACAGAATTTTAGGCCTTCTATACAAGCTAAACAAGCGTCTCGCTTGGCGGTCATGTCCGCCTAAAGCATTGGACAGATCCATTATAAATTCGACGTTAGAGAATCGCACCAAAAATTTGTCACCAAGTTCCGATATTCAGCCGTATCTTTCCATTAAAACCGAGTCAACATAAATCCATAAACAGACTTATCCGTGAGAGACATGGGGTACTCGCGGGGATGTTTTTGTGCAGAGACAGCCCGCTGACCCAGGCTGTCTCCACAGGCAGATAAACCCTACTCACACTATCCTACACTAATTTAACAATTTTCCAACTAGATGCGACTTATTCAGTTTATTACATTACTGTAGGCAGCTCTACATGTTTCGAGTGTAGACACCCATCATCCAGGAGTTCGTACAACTGTAATTACAGCTTCTGGTATTGATTAACCGGATCTACTACCATACGCTATCGTTGTTGAGTTGGAACACAACAACGAGAGCGGATGGTAGTAGATCCGGTTAATCAATACCAGAAGCTGTATTTACAGTTGTACGAGCTCCTGGATGATGGGTGTCTACACCCGAAACATGTTAGAGCTGCCTACAATAATGTAATTAACTGAATAAGTCGCATCTAGTTGGAAAATTGTTAAATTCGATTCACGATGCACGGACCCATGCACATAAAATACCCTACACTACTTAGAATCCTTCCAAATCTCAAATTATCTGTACTAGACTTTTCTTTAGTTACTACTGTGTTTTGGTTGTAAGTGTTCTGTCATGTAGGTTGCACGTTCCCATTGCTTGAAATAGTGCAGAAAACGTTTCATTTATAAAATTGATTTGTACTGCTTGAATTTGTACACAACAGTATTTCGTTCTGCTTGTACAGCACTAACCCATAGAGTCTCGCTGTCAAAGGTTTGTTACATGTACCTTATAACGAAATGTTACATTGCGCGGGACTGAAACAGCAAATTTAACGTATATAGTGCCATGTGAAAAAAAAGGGAGCCAAATTCTTCGTCGTGCTGACGACCGCAAACCTGAAAATGGCAGCAATGAACTTCTATTACAGCAACCCTTCATTTCGAAACACACCTTTCAATCTGTTTTACCTAAAATGTAACCTTGTCTGTGATGAACTTTTGGCAATGTTTAGATTTTCCTTAATCCGTACACGATGCGTACTTCCAGTAATCCCAGTTCGAATACTTCCTTGACCGGAAACTTGATACACAGGTTGTCTGAGAGCCTCGAAACGCAAAATTCCGGAACGTGATCGCTGAAACGCGTGTTGTGAAGACCCACCCCTCCTCCCCTCTAAAACATCTGATCGTGCCCTTGAATGTACATAGTGACGTCACAACACAGTGACTGCTATTGATAACAGTGTCGCTATCGGAGGTGATGCGAACGAACTACGTGTAGCAGAATCGCCCTGACTCGGTCGGTAACACGCTGCACTATTTTGGCCTGACTTCGACGATTCGTAACGTGCTGATTTGCATAACCGCTGCTGCCAGGGTACTACAGCGACAGGGAATGCGGATTTGCTGACTCAAGTAGTTGTCATGATTTAATTAGCTTATAAACTATATTGTTTTCAAGATTTTGAATCCCATCTGGAGTACGAAATTGATGTTTAGTTAGCTTCGGGTTCGTATGACCTGTCAAATTAACTTCATGACAGATTTTCATTGTTACACCGTGCATGTTGTCGAGTTACTCAATTAATACACCAACTAATGCACTTATATAAAATTTACACATTAAAACACTAAAACTAAGCCTCATTATTTGTGTACAAAATTATTCTAATATTTATTTTGACAATACTTAATTGGTATAATTTATATTGCGGGCATGCTGCCACAACATCCTATTAGTACAACGAAGTTAATCAGTGACTATTTTTAATGTGACTTTAGCAAGGAAAATATAGCTCCCTGATGATGGTCTTGGGGCCGAAACATGTCGGAGCAGTTTTAGTGTTTTAATGTGTAAATTTTATATAAGAGCATTATTTGGTGTATTAATTGAGTAACTTAATGACAGTTCACGAAGATTATAAAAATGCAGTAAAAATTAATCTCCCACTAACGCAACTTTCGTAGCTTGCATACTGAAATCAGTCAAAATGTGTAGCACATTGCGTTATTGTACTAATTAAAATGTCCAGTCTGCGTGGCATAAACAAAGAAAACAAGTGAGCAATCCATGAAAAGACACCAGCATTACGAAATATAATAAACCTTTAGACGCCTAATGTCAACTATAGTGGTCGTACCGCAACGCTGACCTCTAAAGTTGCATTTTATATATTTATTCAACAAATATAGGTACTGAATATTTCAAACATGATGTATATTCTCCGTTTTTTTCTCTTCAAAATACAGTTTGTTTCATAATTCTAACGTATTTTGTTCCTGTATTATACACATTTTATATACAGGGTGTGCTAAAATTAAAAAAATAATTCCGGCGCCAAAAGGTTAAAAGAACGAAGCAGATAGAAATGCGGTTCCCAAAGCGGCGTTCATAAAGACTCAAATCTTCTGCGATGCGTTGCCGTGTCGATTGACAAATAGTTATCGACGTTTAGGAGGAGCTTTGTTGCCTTCATTTTCAAGATCACAGTAGCTATTCACCACACAACACGGCGTCGTATCCCTGGAGACTTGAAACCTGAGCAGCTCGTTGTTGCGTCTCGCAGTTCCTTGTCCAGACCTTGCATGTTACCCTATATATGTTCAAGTCATAATACAACAGATGGAATTCTTTTATTGCAGGTTCCTACTAACTTCCGATTCGTGGTGGAACAGACCCTCCGGGAGTTCTTCAAGGCAATTCAGGGCGGCAAAGACTCGGAACAGTCGTGGAAGAAATCCATCTACAAGATAATCTCCCGACTAGACGACCCCGTTCCCGAATACTTTAAGTCGCCCAACTTTCTGGAGCAACTGGAATAGTTCCAGGAGTAGCACACGGCTCCATACGAGGACCAGCAGCAGCAGTAGCAAGAATCCAGTTGGGTCTGCTCCTGGATGAAAGCATCCTAACCGCTTCGACACTCGACACAAGATTGCTTCCATTCAGCTCTTCTTGCTTGCCTTTCATATTCTGTTGCGCTCTACAAGCTGCTGTATCTCTTCCGTTATCCATTTTACTTCTTCTTGGCTCCTTGCCGCCACAGTCTCTCTTTCTCTGTAACCAAATGGCAAAACAGCCCATTTAAGGGCTGATACATCTGTAAACTGTTTCGTTGAAAGAATTCACTGGTAAACTGCCCACAAAAACTGTACTGTCTTTTATTGTAACATAGTTCTTATTGTTGATTTTTGTGACCACGTCCAAAACAACAACACCAGAAGGTGACTGACTCCAGGACTGGACTGGTTAGCTTGGTGTGTGGTGGAGAGGCACTCCTTTGTACATACTATGTGCCGATCCTCAACCCCCTCCCCATGAGGGTCTGAGGGGGCCCAGCTGGCCTGTTGCCTTGCCCCTGACCCCAAGAACCTGTCTCGGGTGTGCATTGAGAAGAAGTGCCTTCTCAAACCTTCCAGTTACTAATGTATATCAAACTTGTGGGCAGTTCATTTGTAAATATATTTATGTAATTTTAATTTGAAAACAAAGAGAGTTAAGGCTCGTCTTGTAAAATGCACATCTGCTATTTAAGTAATAAGGTACAGATGGATATACATGACCAAAGAACTCGCTCTAGTAAAGAAGGTGGAGTTGTTATATTGTGTGCTAGTCGTTGACTGAAGGTGTGGAAATAATCTGTTGATATTTCACACCGAATTCGTTTTACGAAGCTAACATATGTAAAAAATGGCATTGTTAATTATTACGTTATTATTTCTTACCCAAAGAAAACACAACGTGCACCAGTTAGCACAAAACTTTAGTTGTAGTTACAAGTCACATGATCTCACGCTGTCACTTATGATTATTATCATCATCATCATCATCATCATCGTCATCACGCCAGCCAGCCAGTCAGTCAGTCAAGACAGCTAGAAAGCTGAAACTGCAGCAATTAACAGCTGCTGGTGTTGTAGACAGCTGTTGTAGCTGGGCAGATTCTGACCAGAACGTTATTATCTATCGTGGTGAGTTTCCTAGTCAAAATACCCCAATTGTCTTTTAGGATAAACACAATATTTATTATATCCAGTGGTGAAAACGTAAAAAAAATGCCTTCTGATGTTGAACGACAATGTAACTGATTTTGTGATATATACATATATATATATACTTGAATGAATTTTACACTAAAGGAATTTTGATAATTGCTTTTGAGTAAAAAGTATAAAAAAGCTTATGAAAAGAGAAAAACACTTTTTTTTTTCCACAATGTAAAGTACTGTGTTACTGTGTGCATCGGAAAGGAAGAAGGAAAGTGCCGCCGATAAGTGATAAAAGAGTGTGCGCCAACTCGGGGGCTGAACATTAAATAAATACATGTGATGATTAGTGGGGGAAAAAAAAAAAACAGACACTTGCGAGTGAAGACAGGACTTCAGAAAAACAAAAAAAAAAGTAAATACAAATAGAATATTTGGTCTTGCGAGGCAGACGGCTGGATCATGGTAGTGGACGCTCTAGCTAGCTGGCCAAATACCCTCTAACATACTCTACAACCAGTCATCATCCATAGCAGTACGAATACAGTTTACAGATATAACTCATCAGTTGTGCAGCCCGATCCAGCAGACGATCACTTCTACAGTGGAGCACCTGTAGCTTAAGTTGTCTTTGGTTCCCACCCCTTACTACTACTGATAACATCCACGTGGCAGGCAGAACCCAGAGCTCACCGGCCGGCACACTGCCGACGTATCGACTAATATACTAGAGAGATAGGGACAGTATATAAATAATAAGTTATATAAATAAAAACTATGAGATACTAGATGTGGAGATGGATGTGACAAAGGAGGAGATGAAGCAAAAACCAAAGTGTCCTTTACGTTCCGGATTGTTGAGTTCGCCAACTGTTTACCGTAAAGAAAAGGTGACTCAACAGTTTTGGTATCTAGTCATCACTTTAAAAAAAATCTCTTTGTCAGCAGCAAGCAGATGGAAATCAAATCTTGTCTCACACACATACACACACATATACAGCCGAGTCGTGGATCGCAGTATCGCTACTCCTTTGTTTCTTTGAAGCTCCATCACATCATCATCGTTCTAATAAATATGAAGCAGAACTGCCACAGCAGCGTCTCACAAACCAAAGTACGCCCACCACTAACCTGACACCCCTCAGAGAGCCTCTGCCGCCTACCGGCCGGCAGGGCGCCCAACACCCCCCTCCCCCCAACCGGGTAGAAATGATGGCTAGGCGGGCCCCTTTCCCTTCCCACGGCTCGCCAGAGCCCCAAAATACATTGCTGTATTGAAACAACAAACAAATGTTGCCAGTGCATCTACTGGATTTGAGTTTTGTTTATTCTTTCCATAGAACTGACATTGTTGACTCCTGCTATGTGATTGTTGCCCTGTAGATTTTACCGTTCCCCATGGTTGTTGTAGCTTTGACAGGGAGCAAACCCTTACTATGGTGGTGGTGCGGTGAGGAATGTTTTTCTGTTGGTTTTCACATAGACTTCACACTTTTTTGTTTCGCAGCGTACTTCAGTTGACTGCATTGTCGACGTTTCCTTTCCCCATTGCTCATCACTCCTTATTTTACTACGCACATACAGTTTTCTCTGGTTTCAGCACACATACCATTTGGATGCTTCCCTCATCTGTTTTCATAAGGGTGCTGTTATTTTTGGAAACCTTCCCTGCATTAAATGTAGCAATACTTAGATCAAAACATACGGATTTGGCGTGTTTTTCCTGCTTGCGTTACGATACAATTTTCATTTCACAACAAAATAATGGTCTTGGTAATGTTTAGGATCCCTGTTCAAACCTCGTCACAGAAAGTACAAGCTTAGTTAAAGCACCTTCGCGCCTTATCTTTATGATAAAAAAAATTGAGGAAAAATGAAGTTGTGTGTAATTTTTACCAAAATCTGCCTTACATTCTATTTTCTTAAAAATACCTAGTGTGATCATTTGCGGTAGAAGAAAAACAATTCTCACGCGTCTGGATAAAAAAAAATTTTTTGGTCGACGTTACGTTTATATTATTGTAGCAACTCACTACTGTATTATCACTGGCAACTGCCCTAAGGGTTGCTTCCCAGCATTACCGTTTGTACGTTCGTTCGTTATACATAACAGGCTGTTTCAGAATCTTCTAGTCCATTACACAAACATAGTCATTCTTTTGAGTGTGAGATGTAGTATATGTAAACTGTTGGTACCCTTTGAGCGTTCTGGGGTAGATCCTTCAAGTTGCAATTCAGTTGGTCACCGATTGTTGACCAATTATGTATGTGTTTGCAATATCAGTTTATTTCAAATGTTAACGGTGCGTCATATATTATTTACAAAAAAAACAGAACTGGAGCTATTGTACTTTTCTTATGAGTGCCCCGTTTAATCTTGATTTGTAACAAACTGCGAGGTATGTGACGCCATCTTGTCCTGTCAACTTCAATTTGTGGAGACTGCGAGTGGAAATCTTGCGAAGTGTTCTCAATTTTAAAATAGCTATTTGGACATGGAACCACATACACTCCGCACTGCAATAGACTGAAGGCAACTAAACACAACAGCATATATGCAAAATATTCCAGCTCTAGGCATCCACTCAAACTCACACACAGGGCCAACTCGTCCGATCCAAAGTGCCTTCAAAAAATGTTAATTTTTTTAGAAAGAAAAACAAAAAGGGCCCTAAATAGATCATTCTCGCCCAACCAAAACATTTTACATCATTTTCACTCCGGTCTCCTATTTATACAATTATTTTGAAGGACCCAAACGCAAATTCAAGTTATTAAGATTGTTATGCTGAGAAATACAAGATAATTCCGTTTACTGGTATTATTACAGAAGTATTCGCATATTTAATTTATTGGTTCTTATTTTAAACATTGTATTTACAGAGGTTTTCATGTGTCATGCATGTAAGATACCATATATCCATGGTATAGCATTTACTCTAGTTTGTAGGAATACATGATTACAATGATAAGAACTATATAATGGTTTTTATTTGACATCAGACCCCAAGTTCACTGTTCCATGCAAATACTAGTTAACTGTTATCGTTAAGTTGTCACGGCTAGGATTCATACGGTCTTCCTATTGTCCCGAGCCTCTGTTACACTATTTCTGTCATAAACGTCAATTTACATTAAGTTACGTTTACGTTACTGTATCCCTCTTCGCAGCAAAACGGAAACGCAACGATTTGAGCCGGAATAGATGAAGTTAAAAGATTTTGACCGAATCGTATAGTTTTTTTTTTCATTAGTCTTTGTCCATGCAGAGAACTGAAATTAACACTTTTCTGGAATAAAAATATAAGACATTGAATATAGGGCAACCCTGTGTAATGGTATGTGTCCTTGTACATATGTATGCAAACGACTGGTGCTGACTTCGTATAAGTGAAATACAGGCTCTATCGTACTATGCTAAAAAAAAAAAAATTTTTTTCGTCCGAGACGAGTATTATTAAGTACAAAATACGAAAAAGTTTACTTAAAAAAAAATATATAAGCTCAACGTCTGATTCAGACAAGTGTGCTGGAGTTGGAAGATTTTGATCTGTTTTTTTGGAATACTCTAAAAGTGTACCTATGTCGCGGTTCATACACAGTAAATTACGGTTGTGTAACTTCATCCTTCATCGTATAAAGTTGCTAACACCACTCAAACACTGACAATTACATTCACCTATGAGTCCTTACTGGCTACATTTTCATATATTTGTAACACTGAGAAGAATATATTGTTTCACAATGTTTAGAATGCATTGCTGACTTCATTTTCCAACCCAGCACACCTGTATATAGATAAATTAAGAAGTAATTCTAATTAGACTATTTAAAATACAATGACTTTGAAAGAAATGTCAATAAATTTAAAAAAAAAACTGATGCCGAACAAGAAAAACCCGTGTATCAGCACAACGTGACTACGAAATGCGTACAAATTTTCCTATGTATAGATTCTCTATACGATGAGTGTTTTCAGTTCAGTCTGTGCCGTCAGTCCATCTCGTGTGTTAAAAAGGTTGACGCACAAAAATCAAATTGCTTTCTTTCTGAACGGCGTGTCGTTGTCCATACATGTTGTTATAGAAGTTTAAACTGTTCAATGTACAACTAGTTTTAAAAACAAGCATCAATTCCATGTACTAAACGTTTTTTAAAACAAAAACAAAAAAAAGACTTTGTGTTCGTCTGCAAAACATGACGTGGAAAGTTGTTGAAACGGATGTGTTTTGATGAATACAGTAATAAAAGCTATGCATTTATTTCCATGCATTTTTTCCATATTCGTGAACATTGGTTTGTTACTATGCTCCCTTGCTGATCTGGATAGACTGGACTCAAACAAGCTCTCTATTCGTCAGATTATTGTTAAATTACATCATCAGGTTGGACGTACAAGCTGACAAGCCACAAACACATCGGTGCACGGAGAGAGGACCACTAATCAACTGGCTGCCTCAATGTTTTGAGATGTGGGTATAAGCAAAGCAAAGTTCTCGTATGATTTCATAATAACGAGGAAAATTTACTTATGCATACAATTATTACACAGGAAAGTACCTTCTTTCAGAAGTAAAAAAAAAAAAATGTTGGAAAAAACACTGAATAAGATCTGGGTAAATGACCAACTTGATGCAAAATTACGTTATATAAGACGTATATTATTATTATAATCCTGTACATGTTTCGAGCAACGCTGTGCTCATCATCAGGATGTCGAATTGTAGTAATACAGCACCTGGTATCGTATTCTCTGTAAGTGACCGTCCGGTATGCACACCGGACGGTCACTTACTGAGAGCACTATACGAGATGCTGCATTACTACAACTCGACCTCCTGATGATGAGCACAGCGTTGCTCGAAACATGTACAGGATTATAATAATATACGTCTTACATAACGTAACTGTGCACCAAGTTGGTCATTTACCCAGAACTGTACCAGGATGCACGGACAGCAGAACATAACATTCACTGAATAAGTTCTAACATGCAGCAACAGAACGTCCCAAGTTTAAAACTGGCGATGAAATAATTTTAGAAAATTCCTGTTATATCCTTAATTAAACTTCAAAAAAAAAAATCTTGATGACAGAGATTTTCGGATTTGCACGGAAAGGGGGAGGGGGGTGTGTTATTCAAATAATGATCTTCTGGGTTCTTACACCATTTACAGGAATATCCTTGTACCCTTGTATTGAGGTTTCGGAGTAATATACTGTCTCCATTTTCAAGGCTTACATCTGGTTCATGTGGATTTCGAAATCTTCAGAAGGAGGAAAACAAACACCTTTTATGGTATGAGGTGTTCAAGATATTAGTCGATCAAACAAAAAGCTGCTTAGATATCCAAGATTTCGACAGATCCACCAAAAAAGCTTTGTGAGTTTTGGACACACAATTCATTGTTTTTAGAACATATGGGTGAATGGCCATAACAGCCTGCGGAACAACTATATGAAAAAACAGCTGTGACAATAACGGAAATACGGAATTTTTTCTAAACAATAATCTTTTCTTGTCCCTCAACAATACTAAATTGCTGATTTTTATCATGAACACTACGTTTGTTCTCTGTGAAGTATGGGCTGAAAGTTCTGCATATAACTTAGATGAACATCAGTCTTCACTAAGTTCCAAATTCAAAATTCCTAATTCCAAATTCCAAATCGCTACTCTGTGCTTCTCACCAAAATCAGTTCCCTTACATTAAAGACCACCAAGTAAACCTTCTCAAAGGGCTTTATCATTAACCAGTAAATGAAAATTCCGCTGCCCTTAGCGTGGCATAACTCCTCACCATTCTAAAGTCCTCATTTTCAGACTGCTCCAATCAGAAGAATGAAAGAGCAAAGCCTGCGAACGTTCCAAAGAAAGAATGTTCTCTCTCTCTCTCTCCTCCCCCCCCCCCCCCCCCCCCCCCCACCCCCTCTCTCCTTTCCCCCCCCTCCTCCCCCTCTCTCCCCCCCCTTCCCCCCCTCCTCCCTCCCTCTCTCCCCTCCCTTTTTATCCCTTTTCTCTCCCCTCTATAC
>Ga0131853_10019475_pt1 | contig 12348 bp, 7 predicted proteins | sample TergutLab28metaG_FD_92764 | JGI IMG/M metagenome (GOLD analysis project Ga0131853, IMG submission 92764) | Labiotermes labralis P1 segment gut microbial communities from Petit-Saut dam, French Guiana - Lab288 P1 (version 2) (version 2) | ecosystem: Host-associated > Arthropoda: Insects >...
CGTCTGTTTCACCCACTTTTTTTTTTTTTTTTTTAAATTAGTTGTGAGGGGGGGGGGGGGGTGGGGGGTGGGAGGAGTGGGAACAAAAGGTTTTTTGGGGGGGGGGGGGGGGGGGGGGTTCAACAAATTCAGTTGAGGACAGAGGACAGAGAATGGGGATCTGGGAACGGTAGCCCCCTACCCCCTAGTCAAGGGTTCTGGAGGCAGCTGTAATTTGGTACAAGAAATTTCATTTCATATAGTAAAAGTTTCTTAATTTTTTATACTTTAAGACTATTTATGATGACAACCAATTTATTTGTCATTGCTAATGTAAATCAATTGCGAACTTAGGTAGTTTTAGAATTTTACTGCCTTTTTTCTGAACATCTTGAAGTGTTGCCATCCTAAATTCAGCAATTTTTAACAGTTTTAACAATCAGGTTGAGTTTGGCACGATTTTGGAGGGCCTTCGGAATTTCGGGGGGGGGGGTTTGAACAACACCCCCCCCCCCCTTGGTACGCCACTGCACTGCATGTTAAGGTTTTGGGTTGGTATATGATGCCTTGCAGTTGGTAGATTGGTATCACTCTTCCTGCTCCCTCTGTCTTCAGCAGACTGAACCCTTGAAGACAATGTATTTCTCCTAGGCACTGATATGCATCTACCAAACTACATGGTATTATGTCCCCGGAGGTTCAATATCTTATTGTAGGAGAATATTTGAATGTTATGTGAAAGGCAGCAAAGGAGCTTGTAATGTAATCTCACCAGGGTCTTATGTCTGATAAGTTGCCCCTGTTCATACCATGAAGACAAGTTGGGGGAGTTGAGGTATAACTCCACTCATTCACGCATATGTGCCCTCTTCAAAGTGTACTCTGGAGAACTGGCGTGGAAGGCTATAGGAGACAGATTACAGTGGCCACACTACCTGAGCAGGGCAGACCATGAACAGAAGATTAGGAGTAAAAGGCAAAGGGTGGATATAGAGAAATATTCCTTTGTGGATAGGACCATCCAACACTGGAACCAGTTACCTGCAGAGATGTTAGGAACTCTCCCCTGCAAACCAATTATTTTTAAAAAGAGGGTAAGGAAGGTGATAATAGAGATGAGTTAAAGGAAGATATAGAGTGTTGGAAATCATCTAGAAGTGTACAGAAGTGAAGAAAAGTGAAGTGAAAATCATTTACAAGTGTAGTGAAATGAAATAAAGTGAATAGAAGTGAAGTGAAGTGCAGTGTAGGAAAGGGGGGAAATCGAGGCTTTAAGGGAAAAGTTTATATAAGTAGTAAAGTGGTGAGAAGTGAAGGGCTGGGGTGATAGCGCGAGTGCTATATGTGTGGGAAAAATACTGGAAACTATACACAGTACTACCTTGGTGTTGTTTAGTTGTCTTGTGTGTATTGTTGTCATCTAATGTGTTCATGTGTACTTGTTGTGCTACATGTGTATTGCTGCTTTTACTTTAGATGCCTGACTGCTGGCTAGAAGTCAGTATTCGGAAGGTCCTGCGACCGGCCACCTCAACACAGATTTTTCTTGGTTTCCATGTGTCTATAAGCAAATGCTGAGATTCCAAGTTGCCTCTACATGCTTCTCATGTAGCCCTCCTGACTTAAATTTATTAGTAACCAGCTTCATATTTTGTATACATGTAAAATAACCACTGCCACCAGGTGACAACTGCATCAAGATGACCCATCCCCCTCCCCGCTCTTATGTCTGCGGAAGGATCCCTCAATACCCACTGAAAGGCACCTCAGTTGGGCTCTGAGTGAGTCTGGGCATTTTGAAGAAATGAAAAATCTTTTGCCTCTACTGGGAGTGGTTTTTATTGCCGTATACCTGTTCAATATTGGTGGTATTACTGACATACATACACGTGATTGGCATTCCACCAGAATGCGTTCTCCTCTGGGTTTGTAGACAGGATGCCACCTGCTGCACAAGAGAACAATTCACACATGAAGCATCATTTCATTTAGATACACATGTATAAAGAAACACTGATCTGTCATTGCTGTTTGTACTGAGAGCTGCTATATGCTGCCAGCTGCTGCAATACACACTTACATTGAGTAGTGTCATTCAGTACCTGATAGTTGCTTATCTCATAGAGAATTCCCTGCATTTTATGGGGTCACACAACATCCTGAGTGAACGGAATGCAATGCAGTTGACTCCTTCTACATATCTAAGACACATTTTAATATTATGATTGTCAGAAATTGACTTGACACCATGTGGTTCCCAGCATTTCAAACAAGCCTTCTGGCTCCATCTTCAGGTTAGAAGTGTTGATGGTAATGCAGTACGTTTCCACATCTTGTAAGACAGCAGTCTGCATGTTCATCATCAGGAGTGCTTCAAACGCACCCATTTTAATATTCTTTGGGCTGTGTTTGGGTGTCAGAAGTGGTTTCCTGACTTTGGGCATTTCCAACTAAAGTTCTGTGTGCATTTCTTATTTCCCTATGCTTGTTAAATGTTGCAGCAATTTAATTATCCTGATAACAACAACAAATGTGCACCTTCTGAGTCCCTGGGCTGTGCTGCTGTCCCCATACTCTTAACATCTGTCTTGTAGTTGCAAATTTTCACCTGAATGCTGTATTATCGAACATTCTCAGACAGTAAATATTGAGGCATTCTGATGGCACTCTATGTTGCTGGGATTGTAGTTCCTGATGTTTTGAAGGCCTTCATTTTCAGGGTGAAGTAGTGCAAGGGGAAAAGTGGTTTTTTGTGTGTGGAGATACATACCCAGAAACAGCTGCATGGCTGTATAATGTCTTTGACTGCCTGAAGATGAAGGCACTACAACCCTTCAGAACATCTTGAGCTACACTCCCAATGACACAGGGTGACATTCCAGAAAACACGAGTCTGCAGTGCCATGGTGGGAAACTCTTTATCACATTTTTTAGCTTATATTGCTCTTCTAAGATGGGAGACCAAGTTTTGCACACATGTTTGTAGGACTTATTTGTGTCAGATAAGAGGACAAAAGAATCTAAATTATACTGGTTTTACATTTATTGTCATGCAACATACCACTGCGAGTCTCCGGCCAGTGGCGTGATGTCATGAGGTGACGCAGTCGCTGCCAGCGTGAATGGCAGCTTTGCTGGTCATAGCAGTACCAGCCTCCTGCACATAAAGAAGACAGTTCTGTAGTGCAAGTGTCAGTGATGTGTGGGACTGATGGCAATAAGTACTGTACGGTGTATAAAGCATTTACAGTCACTTCTGGACATGCGAGACAACCAGCACAACTAGTTGGTTGTCTTTGTTGTTTCATGATTCAGCACTGCTTCACTGGGAGAGTAGTACCCTAAGTTTTGAGATCATTGTGTTGTCTTGCAATGTGGTCACCAGTCAGCCACTGATGCAGTTCCACAACACAGAAGAACAGAGATTATTCTTCTGGTTTGTGCACTGACTTTTAAGGGACAGGCTTATCCACATTAGCAGGCCAACTGGAAATGTAAAAAGGGATCTAATGAAACAGCATCCATACCAGAGCCTATATCAAGTCCTTAAGAGAAAATTTAATTCAGGGGTTTGTAGTTATACATGGCAGTTTCATTATGGCAAATGTGACGTCCTGTGTGCATGATATGTGGGCTTGGTTTTTGACTACAAGGCTGGAGATCAAAAAGACAAATGAAAAGCCCTGATGGAAACATTTGAAAATGCCTGAATGACTTAGGAGAAGAGTTTAAGGCAAATTAATCCGCTCAATCAACATGTGACAAGTGAAGTAAGGTAAAATGCAGGACATGGATGAAAGTTTGTTGCAGGTCACAGGAATCATAAGGAGATTTATATGGGTTAGTCGAATTAAAAGCTTGTTTAAAAAAAAAATTGCCAGTACTTCGCTGCAGATAGATTTGGTACAGATTTGTCTTTTTCTGGCAGTCTCACATCTACCGTACACAACACACACTTCTAACCCACGCTGATGACTTGCTGTGCCTACAGCTGCAAACAGTAGGCTTTGAATTTTTGTTACGCTTTTAATGTTCTTATTTGGGTCATCTTTGTAATTAGACCAATATCTTTACAGCATTATCATTTCATTCAAGATTTATCTGAGAGTGCCATGTTTGTTCTGTGAAAGAAGGAGATACTTTTCAAAACTTCCTGTATCAAAAATGAGAAAAGTGCAAGACTGTATCATGAATGTCAAAATGAAATGAATGTATTGGATGTAGAATGTAACTTTGTTAAGAAAATGGACGTGTATTCACTTAAAAAGAAATTTGCTTCCTCAAAACATTAGGGGAATTGAAATGTTGACTGTCATTTTACTTGGACAGAAAATATTACTATACCATATTTGCAATTTTAATGTTACAGCTTTTCTTGGTATGATATTGTTTTTTTTTTATGCTGTTAGAAATTACAAGGGAAGGTCTACAAAGTCCTGTGGTATGTGTGTTTGTGGGGAGGGTGTCTGAATGTGCCAGTGGAGGATGGCAAGACTTGTGAGAGCCAAATTGATGATGGAGAGAGAGAGCAGCTATCATGGAATTTGTAGGAACATGCCTTAATGCACTAGAACTATATACCTCAGCGTGGTGGTGATGATAATGACAATGGCAAAATATCATCATAAAAGTATGATGCAGCTATGGTAGCTAATTTTCTTGAGAATCATTTAATTAATTAATTCACACCTGTAATTTTTGTTTCTCTGTGTGAATCCACACATACTCACCTTCAAGAAACACAACCCAGCGTCTACTGCCGTGTGACCGACGCAGGTAGAATCTGCAATAGAAGCAGAACATCAGTCAGTGTCCTAGTTTGTGTCCTCAGTTTATGTCTTGTGGCTGCAGTACGGAAGGCCTACATCAGTGATGATCATGTCCGCTGAGACACGACACTGTGTCAGTGAGCGGGTAGTGTCTTGACATTTCGGAGGATACTAGTGCTTTTGCCTTCAAGGTCAAGCAGTTTTGGACAGCTTGACCTATATGTTGAAGGCACTGTAATGTGTGAAACGTTGAGAACTGCTTGCTCGATGAATAGCATCACATCCCAGAAGACTCTGTAGTCTTCAGCAACACTGCTATGAGACCCACGGATGTCACAAGGAGAGCAGTGTCTACTAATGAGGCATGATTTCTGTAATAGTATGCTGTTAGTAATGCTGTAAGGTGCAGTGGTAAGTTTATGCAGTGAGTCCACGCGGTAGCCACCTGGTGAAGGGTGATGCCTCTTCATGAAAAATAACGAGGGCTTGGCACTATGTATACCCCGTTGGTTGTTTGGGTGTCTGGGTCCGGAAACAATGAACTATTATGGGGTAGTACAAGTAAAGAGAGCCATGCAATACACAACCAAGTAACACCATAGTAACAAGCAACATAAAAATATATTCTGAATACAAGATATCCATACATAAATTAAACAGCCCAGAAACACATTAATTAACTAAAGGAACTCTATCGGCCTTCACAGCGGATCGTGCAACATTCCTACTTTCCTTCGTAACATAATGATGCATCCACAACGTGCATCCACAGGCCTAGCCTAGCGCATCAAGCTTCCACACAAGCCTCAGAGAAAAACAATGTTATGCAATATAAACTACAGCCTGACTCATGCTACAGAGTCAGCAACCTTCTGACAGGAACATTCTTACGTGCGTGATCTCAGAACTTTACGTTGGCCCGTACAAAATGTCAATGCTACTCGCACAACAAATACATGCCAAAATTACAAGGACAACAATTAAACAAAACCTCTCTGCTTTGTCCCTAGCCACCAGGGGCCGACGTCGAGTATGAACCAACAAACAACCAAAAACGTCATCTTTAGAAAATACCAAGCCAAAATGTAAATTTCTAACTTACGCTCATACTCGATCGCCGGTCCCATGGGTAGCGTACAACAATGCAGCAAAGCACGTCCTCCTAGGCTGGCTAGCCCCTTCTCCTGATGTAGTAGTATGTGTAAACAGACGCATCGATGTTGTAAGTTGGCGGACGAGATAACAAGTCAGAGTCTGGGCTTCAGTCGCCCTCCAAGAAAACTCTCAAAACCACCCCAACCCTTTCACCTGCTCATGGTGAGGAAGGAACTGCATCATTAAATGTAATTTGAATAAATTTAATTTTTTGAGGTGTTAGAATTCCAAATTAAGTGTAACTGTCTACAAACAATTTCTTGAAATGTAAGAATTTAAATGCTTTCTGAAGAAACTTGTGACTTTAATTTGGTCACATTTTACATATTTGTATTTTTGTGATACACAGACATCATTTTATCTGGCAACTCATGTCACTCTTCATTGAGACTGCTTTTCCTGTAAACAGGCACAGCCCTCTCTGCTGCTCCAGTCTAATGTGTGTCATGGCCCATGCACTCATGCAACACAATGCAGTTTATTTTAGCTTCTTACACACCACACTAAAAAAAAAAATAATGGAAATGTCTTTTTGCAGCTCACAAGCATGCAATATAACATCTGACAAACACTGTTATTGGGTGTCAGTTTGTTACAAGTTAATCAAGTTGGTGGGGAGTGTCTTGCAGCAGTTATTGGACAAAATAATGCTCCTACAATAAACAGCTTCTGCTGTATGTGTACATAGGTACGTATGTATGGATGAATGTAGTATGTATATATGTATGCATGCATGTATGTATGTACATATGTATGTATGTACGTGTGTATGTATGTACGGATGGATGTTTGTAGTATGTATATATGTATTATTATTATTATTGTTATTATTTTATTTTAAATTTATCCTTGCCTGATGGTTATTACGTGGCTGTCTTCTGATAAGTCCAGATCTCAACAAGAGATCAAAGCAATTTATCCCAACACTTTACAAATGCTGTGTGTAGTGCTCATTAGTGTGATCTGGTGTAGCTCTGTGGCAAACAGGTGACCCATGGGCAACTGAAGTTTATGATCTAATCACTTCTTAATTGTTCCTAATGCTCCAATTATAACTGGCACAGTTTTTTTCCCTCACTTTCCACATCCTGCTGACCTTGATCTCTAGGTCTTTGTGCTTGCTTGTTTTTCAGTTTCTTTTGCCTTAACATTTGAATCATCTGTCATGTCTATATTGATCAGTAGGTAAGTCTTCTCTTTCTTATCATGCAGTATTATATCAGGTTAGTTTGCTGGTATTGTTTGATCTGTGATAACTGGTACATCCCACATAATGGTGGTACCGTTTATATTTTTGACCCTTTCAGGTATATGTTCATAGTCCCTGTCAGTAACCTGTAACTCATATGTTTACATACCATCCAGCAGATGTAACCAGCTACCTTATTGTGTCTATTAGTGTATTCAGATGATGCAAGTGTTGTGCATCCTGCAACAATACGTTTAACAGGTTCTTCTGCCTATAGCACATTCTGCATGTATTGCCAGTTGGCTGCTTTGTTATGTTTCTCTGATGATGACTTGTATTGAGTGCTTGATCTTGGGCTGCTGTTATTAAACTCTCAGTTTCTCCCTTTAGGCCTGAGCTATATAACCTTGCCAGGGATATTATCATCATCATCATCCTTGTTATCAAGTTTTTGCAGGGTATTTACAATTACATACCTGCAGCAAACCTTGTTTCTAGGGTGTATAGTGTTGCACCTGTTCTGTATCTACAATTTGTGCTACACGTAATGTTATTTCGCCTGTGAAATATGTTTTGTACTTTTACATGAGCACTTTCCATAGTATGTGCACAGTGCCTAATATGGCTTTTTTTTGTAGTTCCTTATTTTCATGCATTCCTGTTATGTTGTTCAGGTATTGTCTGAGTGATTTTGAAATGGTTCCAGTCACCCCTGTTATTAATGGTATCACTTTTTCTTTCAAACTCCACATGTGCTGAATTTCTACTAAGAGATGTTCATATTTTCAAATCTGATCAGCTTCTTTCTTGATCACATTTCTGTCTCAGGAACAGCAACATCTATGTACACGTATGTTCCTTTTTTATGATCATGGATTATGACGTCTGGTTTATTGTTAGGAATAGTTCTGTTGGTTTGCACTTTTTGGTTCCTTAATATGGTAACCTTACCTTCATGACTTCTTGTGACTGATTGTGGTACATGATCACACCAGTGTTCATTGTTTAATATTATTATTATTTGCATGCCAGTCTATGCCAGCCTTATGCTTTGCTAAATTTTTCAGTGTGTGATTGTGGTGGAAACATTACAAAATCCTAATTTAATTTTTTACTTTCACTGAATACCACAACATGGCCATCTGTATTTCTGTGAAATTGGACTCATTTATTGAAATTGCCACTTGGTTGGGTTTCTTCCCTTCATACAACTACTATAATATAAACTTATTTTCTCAGTAAATAGTTAGTGGCTTCATTTGAAAATGCACTTATCGTGACAAGAATTAGATCAGGTTCCAATTTATTGGTTCCCCAGAGATAAAGCAGCCAGGGCATGAAGCTGACCAATTAGCCCCCTAGTTCTATGGTTAAGAATGACTGAAGGTATAACCTACCCCGTCATATGACTTAATGGTGTGTACAAGAATTACCAAGTTCATAGTCCCGCTTGTGAGCCAGCGTTGCATGCACATTGTTTTGGTTTGTTGTTGTGCTGGGTAGATGGCATTGTAATAGGCTCTTTAAATGTATTTCGAAAATGTGTTGGTACCTCTCCAACTCCCTTGTCTCTTACCCCGCTGTTTCACTTTAATCGTTCACGATTCATTAAAAATATGTCTTATAAAACTGTGGTCTCACGAGAGTCGAAAGAGTAGTCTTTCGATCATTCACGTGTCATATCGAGAGGTACCGATGCGTTAACTTCAAACATCGACGGAATTGCTGAATTTGTCTTACTGTCCAAGTCAAATTAGAGTCTAGAAAGAACAACGTAGCGGGAAATTCTGAAACGGGTCATAACCGCCATTGCAAAGGATGTGATCGTGTTGCTGAAAGAAGTGTAAAAAGCTGATTGTGGCGACAGAATGAACGTAAGAAATATTGATTCTGGTTTCCAAAAATGTGCAAAGGATTAACACAATCGTTCGAGACAAAGAAAGAGTGAGTTCGTGTCTCGAAAATACTCCACACAGTGACGATCACAGGAACGCAACAAAAAGTAAGTTCAGCCACATATCTAGTTTAACACTGGTTTGTTATCATTGCACAGGATATTAGCAGGGCTGTATCTTGGAGGGAGAGGTTAGTGCTTTGGCCCCTCTAGCGTGGGATTAATGACATGAAAAAATACGATAGTTTTTTTTTTACCTACTTGATGCACAAATTCTTTATTTTAATACATTTATTATATTCCTCTACGTGTTTCGAGCACTATCATGCTCATCTTCAGGAGGTCAAATTGTATTAGTACAGCATCTGGTATCGTCACTCTCTTTAGGCGACTCTTTTCGTAACCTGTGTACTGAACAGTCACCTAAAGACAGTGACGACACCAGATGCTGTACTAATACAATTTGACCTCCTGAAGATGAGCATGATAGTGCTCGAAACACGTAGAGGAATATAATAAATGTATTAAAATAAAGAATTTGTGCATCAAGTTGTTAAAAAAGACTATCATATTAGGATGCACGGTCAACAAAATACATAAAAAAATGAAAAACATATCTACGCAAGATAGATGTTGTTGAAGGAACAGCGTGAACAACCGTTCTACCCTAATATCAGTGTTAGAGACGTTACACATGCCGCTAGGTGCGACGGCCACGGCTAACATCAAATTCGTTGGTAAACTTATTACAGCAGTTTTGTTGTAATTGATACATTGTGTGAACAAGACAAGGAGTAATTAAATTTGTTATGTTGTTAACTCGTGGTGTCACCGGACCCCTGGAAGGCCAGCAGACATCACTCTGGTCGTGAACGTTTATTACATTTTTTATTTAGAATATTTCCTGAACAGATGGCGTTTGGTGCCAGGTTATGGGTCGCTTTCATTAAAAGTTGGCATATCCTTTCGAGCAGCGTTTGCCAATCTTTGGTCCTCTGTCGAGATGTGGTCCGTGAAGATTTTGAACTGTAGAAGTAAACAGCGAGAAAAATATGTGGTCATTAGCCTAAAAGGGGCTCAACAACTGAACATTCCTACTGAACTAACCTTACGGAGCAACTAGTTCCTCAACTAGTCAAGAAATATCCTGCATTTTATGCAAATGGGTTGTTCATTACCGTGTTCACAACAGCCCGTCACCTGCCCGTGTCCTAAGCCTGATGAGTCCAACCCACGCCTCCCGTGGCGCATCTTTTCTTTTAAGATCCCTTTTACTATTATTCTCCCATCCTATCCTACGTCTTCCAAGTGGTATGTTTCTTTGGGGTCTCCACCCCCATAGTCCTGTAGGCATTGCTTTGACCACCATAAGTGCCACACGCCCCTTTTCGGGATCGTCGGCCACGGTAAATTGTGCCGGCTTCCCCCCTCGCGTCTCTTTCGCACCGCACGTTAAGAATATTGCTGAGGACGGCAAATCATGAATCTCATCATGTGCTTTTCTTCAAGCTGCTGTCATTTCCTCTCTCATTAGCCTCAAGGAACCCTATTCTCGAAGACCCTCAGCCTTTAGTCTCCCATAATAGCACAAACTTGGTGTTACACGCATACAAAACAGGCAAACTTTTAGTTCTGCGTGTTTTGGGATAACAAACGGGGAGACGGCAGATTCTGGACCGCATTGTATCTGGGATTACCACTTTCGTGTAGTTACAAAAATGGCCATTAGGTTCGCGCGAGTGTTGAACTTACCCAGCCGGCGATCCATCGTTGCACGTCACGTTGGGAGAGGAGAGGTAGACTCGCTTCATCGCTCGCGTCTCCTCCATCCCGCACTGCTGCAGAATCTGCAATTGAGAAGACAACTATACAATCGGACCGCAAGGGGCCCTGTGCAGGGGTTAGCAAAGTTCTGGTGCTGGCAGAATTTGACATGTACGGTGTCTTGTGAGGAACGTGTGCGGTCCGCCAACGGACAGGGCGCGACGCGAAACTTTCAGAACTGCGACATTGAATTTTCCGTTTTCAGTGTTGTAATAATTACGGCGAGGATGGACGGATGTTTAGTAACCTCACTGTTAAAGGCCATGCTAATTTTTATTGAGTTTCTTTCAATTTCGGGCCGATTTTGACACGAAAGTAGCAGTACGAGTCCTTTAAAGTCTGTCAAGAAACAGAAGCAGGGGTGTGTAGTTAGAGGCACCACGTTAATTATCACAGGAGGATACATTATTTTACTGCTCTGCAGGTTCCCTGATAATGCCCGCTCGTCCTTCTGGTAAAGGTTGGCGGGAAACAAGGTTAAACTTCGGGATGTGAAGAAAGTAAGATGATGGGAAGTGGAGTGTTGAAATACCTAGCAGAGGAAAGAAGTTGAGCATTTGGGCTGAGACAGGGCAGCATTATGACAAAATTTTTATGATATTAGGAGGGCTGCATTGGGGGGGGGGGGCATGAGAAGCATGAAGAGCAACGTGGACTTTGGGTATAATCTGAGCCTTTGCTGTAGGACCGAATAAAACCACGGAGATCTTGATCGGTACGACTTTGAAGATAAAATTCGTACCGCGCAGTAAACACACGCCGTCTTTGTTATAACAAGACAGGCAATGTACGTATAAGGTAATGTTGAGGCGCGTTCGCGTAACCATTGTTGTAGTGGGAAAGCAACAAATGTTATATTCTCTGAGTGGGTTTGTAACCTTAGGTATGCAATGCGCATGCGTCATATCGTCATGTGGCCTGCCTAGATCAACACTAGTTTCCCACATTATTTCATAGATGGCACGATTTTCGAAAAAAAAAAGTCATTGAAAATAAAATGTGTGTTTTGATTCTCTCTACAACGTTTTTCTGAGACACTACTCATTATAAGAAGAAGTGAATGAGATATGATCAAAAATGGGAATCGGTCTTCATGTAAAGTGTGCGTTATTCTGGTCCGATTTTAATGAAACTTGAATTTCCTCGACAGATTTTTCCAAAAAATACGAACACATCAAATTTTAAGAAAATCCGTCCAGTGGGAATCGACTTTTTCTATGCGGACAGACAGACATGGCGAAGCTAATAGCTGCTTTTCGAAATTTTGCGAACACGACTAAAAACCAATCAGTTACAGCTACCTTTAACCGATCGGTTTTTAGGTTCTTAATAATTGGTTTTTACGTTTTTGATAATCGCTCTTTGTTTTTCAGATCCACACAAAACACATAAATACACTGTGTGGGCAGAACGTAGAATTGTTGAATGTTAAACTGGCGGTACATATAGTGACCACTGGGCTTTAGAGGGTTAAATGTCAGTTATAAAAACCAGTCAGTTAATGCTGTATAGGGAAATAATCGCTGTTTGTTCTCAGA
>Ga0131853_10019476_pt1 | contig 12348 bp, 5 predicted proteins | sample TergutLab28metaG_FD_92764 | JGI IMG/M metagenome (GOLD analysis project Ga0131853, IMG submission 92764) | Labiotermes labralis P1 segment gut microbial communities from Petit-Saut dam, French Guiana - Lab288 P1 (version 2) (version 2) | ecosystem: Host-associated > Arthropoda: Insects >...
AGTAACACACGGTCTTTGTTCTCCTGAAGATGGGCATAATGATGCCCGAAACATGTTGAGACAGTGTTGATAATAAACATCTGATTGTTGCATCTTGTTGGTTTTCTCTCTCTCTTCACAGTTTGCTCACGATGCATGGTCACAGAAACCTAAAGCTTAAAAAATATTCACACAGTTCCATATTTGACTTACAAGTAACTTATTAGTACTTTACAACTAATACTAATTCTTCAAAAGTTAAGTGAAGGCCATAAGGACAACTTTTTTAACCCTTCACTGCTATGACTTAATATATCTATTCATATCTTAACCTTCCTCCATTTCAGGAATCATGGTTTGCTCTCTCTGCAGAAATATGTTTAATTTTGTGTAAAACCATTATTCCTCCATACCACAATTTAAATAACAAACTACAATACCATTTTGCAGCAGTTCAAGTAATATTAAACATCATACACTTAGCTCTGGCATAAAAAATGGATGTATAATTAATTCCTTTAACATTAATGAATTCTTTGGAACTTACATTTCAAAGATCCTGCTACTATAACAATTGAAACCGTAATCAAATTTACAACAGTGAATATGTTGTTCAGCAATGTAGACTCTTTCACACCACTTGCTAGGATACCTGTTGAAGGAAAATAAGAGTTTGTGGTGAAACTAAAAACAAAAACTTATGCGATACAGGTCTTCAGAGATTTGATGCTGCATCATCATTTTCCCAACATTTTCAAGTACTGTGCTACCTTCATCTTCAAGGGTAAGTTGTCCACTCTTCTTCAATCACATACCCTGAAGATGCAGATGCCATGATCCCTTGAATCACTGAAAACCATGCACTAAAGGACATAGCATTACATCTCAGAAGACACGAGTCCCAAGCAACACCATTGTAAGATGTCAAATCTTGCAAAGCAGAACTGTCAGTGGTTTATGATTGTACTATAAGATGAAGAAGAAAGATATATTGCTGCACAGGTAATCAGAGCATTTTTCATGAAGTAATAAATTGGTTTTGCAGAAGCAGGCTCATGATTAATTAATCTAATTTAATCTACTTTAAACGTTAAACCTTTTACCTTTAAATGACCTACATTCACATATGTAAACACAACATCCCTAAAAATCCATTTTATATACTTAGGCAACAAGGAAATCGACTTCACTTTTCAGGCATGCTGCATAATCTCTGTTTTATTCTCCAAAAAATGCCATTTATTTCATACTTATATCTTTTTTATGTTCAAATAATACTCACTTTTTAATAAACCATGCACTAAAGTTCAAATATCAACCCAGCTGTTTCAAGGTTAAAACTTCAATAAACTTATTATATCTCTCACACCCAGATTTCATAACTACAGGCTTTTCTTACTACTTCTTTTGTCATCTGCCCTCAGACAAGGAACATGATCAAGGGAATCCTTTCTTCAAGATTGTCAAATTTTGGAACTTACCTGCTAAGACCATTATCACTACAAGTGAGAATAAGTCTGGGTACGTGGAAAGAAAGTCAACGTCAATAGGCATGAGTTCTCTCATCTTATTCTGCATGACATTGCCTATGAGTTTATCAATGTAGCTGCTAAGGCCACGAGCCACACTTGCTGTTCCTGCACAGAAACACAAAAGTCTCTTAGTTAAAAAAGGACAATTTCTGTACATGACATTTAGATTAATACTTCTGTGGGCTGCTGTATTTACAACATGCATTTATGCCGGCATATGAAATTCTTTTTATCTGACATAAACCTTAAAAAATATACCATTAGTGAAACAGCAAATTAAAAAATTCACAGTCATTTGGGAACATACCATATTTATCTGAAAATAAGAAAACCCTCCCAGATAAGACTACCCCTATTCACTATTTTTTGAGAGAAAAGGTATGCACAACGTATTTAATTAAGTGTACAATTATAATGCAACCCTTCATTTTTGAGACACTAAATTATAAAAAAAAAAGTGTCCTATTTTTGGATAAATATGGCAGTCAATTAGTAACTGTGGTAAAGCCTGGGAAAGACCACTATTGGACAGCTTATGTTATTTCTGTATAAAATCAGGAGAGCCAGAGAAATTTTGAAAAGCAGAATAGACAGTTAAAGAAAGTGTTAGTTCCCTATAACCAAAGTCTAATCATGATATCTAAGATTTTAAATACATAGCGTCCACAATATTTTCCCGTATTCTAAAGTATTACATTTCTATAACTGTCTTACATCACTTATGAAACAAACCTTACAATGGTGAAACATACTCATAATATGCATTAGTAAAGTTTCCTAAGTTCAGCCCTCGTAATACAGCAGATATCACGGGTACTAAGTTTTGGTGGCAATTCTGGCAGTGAAAAGCGAGCTCAAGTTTTTTGAACTGATTGTCCTGTGTCCGAGATCTGGATTTTCCATGGTGGTGTAGCCGCAGATTCAGTTTTTCTAGGACACTGTTTTGTTCGGCTAGTGGGTCATAATTTTTCACAGGAAAATTGTTCCTCCATCTTCAACCCTTCAATGATACTGGGTTTTTATTCCCTCTACTGACCAGAATGGATGGGTTTTAACTTGACAGTACCCTTAAATGCATTCATGACCATATAATGCACTGAGGCTGGCAGTGAAGAGTTAAGAGTCAAGGAGCAACGAAGCACATTTTCACATACCAGGGGGCCTGATTAATACCTTCAACTCCTTTGCTTACTTACCTATAACATATTCCAAAATAAGGTTCCATCCAATCACAAATGCTATGAATTCCCCCACACAGACATAACTGTAGATGTATGCAGAGCCAGCTCTGGGAACTCGCGCTGCAAACTCGGCATAACAGATACCTACAGTACAGAAAAGAAACATTCAACAGCCTGTATTCAATTGTCTTATCAATTACAAGAGTAGTAAACTAATTTTATGTTACAAACAGTAATGGAATAAGCGCCTACAAGACAGACTGAAAAATAGGCCTAAATAAATAAAGAATTTTGATCAATTTATGCACTATGAAAATTTATGATTAGTGTTCTGCAGGTTTACATCTGCTAAAACATTCCTTACATGAACATTACTGCAGTTGCTGTCTTCTGGGATTTGACACCATGTAATCGGGTATACTATTGGAATTGTGACAACATCTATCCCAGTAACATGTAAGGGGGGGGGAGGGGGGGGGGGGGTCCAGAAATCCATTTAAAGTGGGTAGTCAGCTTCATGCCCAGATTACTTCAGCACCCAATCCAAGTTGATGGAGAAGCCCCAGTTGCCATAACTACCTGCGTGATGAACACTGACATCAGATACATAATGTCTATACTGAATGAGTGAGTATGGATGCTGGAATCAAAAACTCCAAGAGTTTGGCAGTTAACCTGAAATATCAAGCTTTCATGCACTCTCTATACACACATTTAATAAAAGTAACACATCACTGGAGTTTGTATGTGCCTATATGCTTCAGCCTCCAAAGTAACAACAGATTCAGTATAATTTGATATTAAAGTTGATATATTTAGCTGTCTCATAAATTATGTGTTACCACAGCACTCTGATAAAACCACTAAGAGAAACCCCTCAGACAAAGCTTTACAGACATTGACTGTAGACTTACAGAAATGTGCTTATAAAACTGTCCTTGAAGGTCAACACAGTTCATGCTTTAAACATCTGAAGTCTTAACAAAGCATATTTTTCTTTCTTGATACTCCCTTACTTCTTAAAGAACATCTCTTCTGCTGGACGATCCCTAGGCTTAGAATTTTCTCTGTCTGTTTAGAGTAGCTTAAATACTGCATTGAAAGGCAATGACTAAATCACCTGAGCCACAGAACAGTCTAAAATTCATCTTAGTAGTTTTAACAATTCAGTACCTACCTTATGGCAAACAGACACCTCATCCATTAACAATGCCAACAAGGTAACAATGCTCAGGGAAATTATGGTTTATTCCGAGAATCATATGCAATACATAAATATACTGTATCGGTAAATGCAGTGTTACAATGCTAATTAACGAATGTGTTATATAAAGTGGCTCCTTTTCTTTAAAGGATTAGGAACTCATTCACTCATCTATTTATGCTAAACAGGCAAAAAACACCCAACAGTTCCTCCTCTTGTTTCCTCAGTCTCGCCTCTATGGAGAAAATAAGTTTTATTGTTTTTACTTTGCTGGCTATTCTACAACCAATCTAGTGAAAAGTATTGAAATCTTCCTTAGTATAATATATCACTTTCTGACCCACTACCTGTAATGAAATTACATAACAGCTACTTGAAACAGTTCCAAAAAGAAAAAAACTGCTATTTGTAGAGGAAAATAAACAGCTAACATACAATTTCACTCAGCTGAATTTTGAGCTATGTCTTGAAACTAGATCCATGAATTTCAATAGTTTGAAAAGTTACAGAATTACTTCCACTTAGTTTTGTAGTTCACACCATTCACTTGTTTAGCCTCCACAGCTATGCAAGCAACTGACTAATCCAATTTCAAATAATCGGGCATTAGGTGACTAATCCAAGTCTTAACAGAGCCGCAGCTACACATTGTCAGATTCTGATCCATGTTATGAAAGACTGCAGGTATCATTTCTGGATCAAAACAACTGTAATCAACATGTACATCAAGGTACTACCCCATCCCCTCAAAAAAAGTTTTACTTCCACTAACCTCTACCAAAGATGCAATAATTTACAATGTTCAACACCTCATAAGTGTATTGTTTATTTTGTCCTGAAATTATATGACCAAATTTCCGTCTGTAACACATTTATTTCAAAACTTTACAAAGTACACATATGTCCCTCCAGGGATGTACGTAGTTCATCTTCAATGACACGTTCGTTGTTATTCATAAGGCAAACTTATAAAAATAATATGTTAGTCTGATTAACCATTTAATGCTTCATAAGAAACCTTAGAATTGGCAAATACACCAATATGCATTTTGTTATCATCCCTAATATAGTACATGACACATTTCATTAACCTGGATTTTAATCACAATGCCATTTTACTGTAAACATATTCCTTACAATCAACTCTTTATTAACAACAGTCATATCGATCTGCCAACCAGCAACGTCTCAGATTTCAAATAAACGGTAAATTGTACAAACTGCAGTGCCATACAACTGAAATTTGGGACCACAGCACTGCTAACTTGGTTGAACGAAAGCGCCCGTCATTCGTCCGTTGTCTACCGACACTTTCCTTGTTGTCCGTCCATGGCGCTGTGTCTAATGGGGTTTTCTCCGTCGTCCACGAGCACGCGCTAGTCTCTTTCCGGCTGCTGTGTCTTTCCCAGACGAGTATCATCCACTCATGTCACTCGATGATGCTTCCAGGTAATCCGTGCTCGTTAACGTTGCCCATCCTTGTTGGCTGTATTGTGGTAACAAATTGCAGTTAAGACCCAAGTGCTGTTCTTCTCAAATGCATGTACTTATTTTTCCCGTACTATCTGTTGTTTGTATTCTGGAGATAAATATTTATTTAGAGACTCTGCATAGAGTGGTAAACGTTGTGTCATTTGGAATCCCCAAAAATCTCTCTTCTGTCGGCAAAGATTAAGATCCAATTCAGCCACCATCAAACCATCGCGAACACGGCTGAGACCTGGTGTACGGCTACCATCTGGCGCAGCTACGTAGCTGGATCCGAAAAAATGGCCGAAATCTTTGTGAGCTGGACGTCCATCGCCAGATGAAAATTCGTTCGGATATATCTCTGTACCAACTCGGTTAATGGCAAAAGTGAAATATCCATTTGCAATGGCTGCGTTACGTGCTTCAATTCCCCACAGTGGCTCACTAAGTTCGCCCACAGTAGCTGATGGGTTGAAGACAATCTCAGCGCCATTTAATCCAAACATAAGCCAATTTAGTGGGTGATGACGACCATAGCATATGTTTACTGCTATCTTTCCAAACTTGGTTTCAAAAACTGGATGTCCGGTGTCTCCTTCCATGTAATACGTTGATTCGTTGAAGTCTCCAACTCTGGGAATATGGTTCTTACGGTGCTTACCCAAAACCCGACCTGTGTTGGATATCACAACAGCAGTGTTCCACATGATATCTTCGTGGTCCAAATCCCTTTCCAGGATAGGGGACACGATAACGATGCCGTACTGCTGGCAAAGCTGCTGTACGAACTGTGTGGTCGGTCCGTTCTCAGCCGACTCGGCCAATTCGCACCAAGGTTCCTTCTCACGAGTGCAGAAGAAGAAAGGGTATGGCCATGCCTCTTGGAAACACAGCACATTGACACCACACAGAGCTGCCGCCTCCACAATCGTGGCAATGCGCTCATGGATCGCGTTTCTTTGGGCCTCTTGCGGTTCACTTGTTGGAAGAACAATGTGGTTCTGAATTATGCCCACTCGAACAATTCTAGGTGCCCGCAACTGCTCGGATCGGGCTTCGAACTTATAACCTTGAATATCAAAGTCGTGTTTTGCGGCAAGTTTCTCTGCTTCACTGGAAATGTTCAAGGCTTGTAATTCTCTGCCATAAAATATACGCTTGATCTCAACCAGATCATCTGCTGGTACATGCTGCGATAAAAGTACTTCAACACTTTCAATACCTGGTCTTCTACTTGCCATTGCTCCGGTCTGCAGCGCACTAATCCGTTGTCAGCTCTATTCTATTTATAAATACCAGCCCACCCATATCACGTTCATCTCACACACTTACGTAACATGTTCTGTCCCACTCGCACTTTAAGTAGGTCTGCCGTTAACGAATGGGGGAGCGCGAGGAACCAACGGACAGTGTTGGCGGGTCTTGAAATACTTACATCAGTCCAGGACCACATCCATTTCAGTTGTCATTCATGACAGCGAGTCAACTGTGGGCCATACTAAAACAAAATCAAACTGAACTGGTCACAGTGATTACTTTAACGGTCCGGGGAAAATTATACCAGTAGTTCGGTTAATCATAAAAAACAAACTTTTGGTCTATCCGTTTGTTGTTAATATTCGAGTTCAGTGAAGTACTAAAGACAAAGTTGTTGCAGTGTCTGATTAGGCAGGGGACATATATTCATGCAGTCTTGGAAGTGGCCACCTTCGCACCCCGGGCACTTTCTCCGGTAGGTCAGGAAGTAGGGCGGACTCCAGTGCCGGTCTGGACGATGCGGAAAGAGAAAAGTGTCTGTCCTGCCGAGAATCGAACCCGATTCCCCTGCCGTTAAGCCCCTATCGTAGTCATTGTACTGAGTGACCCAGTGAAAAAAAGTCCAATTTATTAAATTACACCAACAATTCAATGAAGCCTTGCCTGTTCGTGACGTTTATAAAATTACGTAACAGCCTTTCAAGTAGCAACTGTAATAAGCGTTATGTGAGTTACAGTTCTGCGCTCAGCAAGGCATGTTGTTGTGTGGTGGTGGAAGGTGCGAGCTCTGACAGAAGATAAGAGATTTTGTGTGTTTTCTTTACGAAGGGAATACTGTGGTATAGCACACAATCCTGGCTTGGGATTGCATAAGTGAAGTGTTTTTCACGGCATTTTCATGAACTTATGAACAAAATAAGAAATCAATTACAAACAAATATGCTCGGGTCGCCAGGTTCTTTAGTTAAGAATTCAACGAAAATCAGTGAAGGTGTCTAGTCTGAAAAGGATAACTTTATGCAACAAAGTGATGTCATGGTCTTAACCCAAATCCGTCGTAAGACGAATGTTCACTCCTATCGTGTTAGTGAATTTTAATCCTTTAAAGAGACCCTGTGAGCCAGTCCCAGTGGCCGCGCGGTCTAAGGCGTAGGTCTGCAGCCGCTCGCCTACTGAGATTGTGGGCTCGAGTCCCGCCAGGGGCATGGATGTTTGTCTGTTGTGAGTGTTGTGTGTTGTCAGTTAGAGGTCTCTGCGACGGGCTGATCACTCGTCCAGAGGAGTCCTACCGACTGTGGTGCGTCGTTGTGTGTGATCTAGAACAGTGTTTCTCAACCGCCGGGCCGCGGCCCGATACCGGGCCCTGGCATCAATTATACTGGGCCGCGAGAGGTTCTCCTGGAATTTGTCATTCTAGTTTTCTAAGCAATTTGCATGAATAAATGTTTTATAGTGGAAATATTCTGAGGAGAATAATATTCGTGAATATGTCGAAAAACTCAGACCCAGATGTTGGCATCACGAAACTACAATATGCTACAAGATTTCATTAGTACAGTGATTGATAACTAATTTGAATGTAATTTTATATTTGCCAACATGCCACACCGTATACATAAGTGTACTAATACTCTTTATGATTATGCCATAATTAATTATTGATACTTATGTTTAATGTATGAACTTAAAAAAATGGAAAGGTATTTACGAGTAAATTTGTTTGGACCTGGCCCTCGTCTTATGGAAAAAAAGGATTTACCGGGCCGCGGTCTCACAAAGGTTGAGAAACACTGATCTAGAAACCTCGTGAATGAGGAGACCCTGGCCCACGGAGGGCTGTTGCGACAAAAAAAGAAAGAAAGAAAGGGAGATTCGAGGTGGCTAGTAGGGGAATGTATTTGTCACTTTTCATTATCAGTTACATCACAACACTAAATTCACTAACGTATTGTTCCTGTGAACTCCAAAGCCAGGTCAGGTCTTGGCCTCGTAAACTGCATACCTTTATAAATTATTTTTAAAAGTGCACCCCCCCCCCCCCCTCCAAATCGAAATTTAAGACACGATGATATCAAAACTTTTACGCGATTCATACGTCAGCCAAGATCAGCCACTGAAATTGGCTGACAACTAGTAATTATTATGTAGACAGTCACTGCATGTAAGTATATATTGTTTAATGCAATATATTTCGACCCTTAAAGGGTCATCTTCAAGCTAAAATACTTGTTAAAAAAACATAGAAATGATTCATAATCGCTTTTTCAAAGAACCTTCTTTACATTTTTCATTTCTATGTGGGATAAAATTTAAAATGACTTGAAAACATCGACATGCTTGTGATGTAGATAGGTCGGTAGAATGATGCAGAGACGTCAGTCTGTAATGCTTCGTTTTTTGTCCTTCAGTTTTCCGTGGCCCGATAAGTATTTGTATAAGGGTAAAATAGGCTTTAAGTCGGGGTAAAGTCAACAACCCTAACCTATGAGTTAGTGCTTAGCACACAGCTGAGCAATGAAATTTGCCTCGAGGTAAAATTAGGTATTTTTAATGGATTTTTTTCGCTGATTACAGATTTGAAATCCGTTTTGCGATATCACCTAAATGTTCCGAGAAACAGGTACATTTGCAGTGCAAAGCATTTGCGGTTGACAGGTTTATAGGCGAGGACAGACAGATGACCCGAAACAAAAAGCTTATTCACCCCTCAGTGTTATGACAATTTCAGGGTTTTAGGAAGGAAAAACATAATTTTGTACCGAAAATTTCAAACAGCTTCGTCAGTTCGGTTGTTCTTGTTACTCTGCAAAGGCAGGTGGTCTGCGGTGGTAGGCGTCCGTGTGTTCACGTATCGTACTTCTACTGTATTTGTTTTTGCTTTGATCACTGAAATTGTGAACTGAACTGTGCTAGTGTTATTTACATGTACTTCATTTCAATATAGGGAAAAATAATAACATCGGTTACTGTGTGGAGTTTTTGTGTTCGCCGTGTCTCGCAAATGTGTTAATTCGCCGAACTTATTTTGTTACATCTGTGGTGAATTTACCCCAAAGTCGCAGAGAAAACCCATTACCCCTATAGCGACGTAGGCGTATGTATGATATTTTGGCTGTAAAGTTGGGGATCAGGGCGAACTGGGCACCACATACATGTTGCAGTAGATGTTCGGGATATTTACGTTGATGGCTCATTGGCCTGCACCAGTCAGTGCCTTTCACAGTCCCTGTCGTTTGGAGAGAACAGCAGGATCATCTTACCGACTGCTACTTTTGTTTCACAAAAATAAAGGGAAAAGGTAAATCAGTCCCATTACAGGCCCGACGTGCCCAAAGGGTTCCAGGAAGTTAAGGATCCCAGATTACATGACAATGGCCCAGGATGGTGGTAATGTTGTCAGCCTTAAGCACCGGCCGCTTTTTACCCCCAGGAAATACTCCTGGTACTCACTTCTGTTAGAGGCTGAGTCGACCCCATGGCCACGGTGCGATCGGAAGGATTATGTCAGTGAAAAATTCCAATGACACCATCTGTTTCACAAAAATAGATGGTCATAATTCAAAAGCAACACATAACGTAGGTTACCCCAATAGTCCTTCAGCCCTAAGACCTGTTAAACATGACGATTCCCTACCAGTTCATAAGCCACTTGAACAATGGATCGTGCATGAAGAAGAACCAATCAGCACCTCTCCAAAAGACGATTCTGGACCTTATTGTTCCAATGTGCATCCTGATTTCCCGGAACTAACTGTACTTCATCTTACATCGCAGTATTAACTTACTTATCTAGCGAGAGACCCCAATCTTTCGAAAATTCAGGAGGAACTCTTGGCTTCTCGTCTACAGGGATGAAATTTGTTACAGCAAGGTTTTAAAATGTCATACAGGAAACGCCAGCAATAATTGTCATCATTTTTTAAGGACGACCAATTAGTCTGTTGTAATGATGTAGAGGGTCTTCTGCAAGAGCTGGGTTGTACACACAAATCTGCAGAATGGAGACTTTTTGTACATTCGTCTAAATTTATTTAAAGGCGGTGCTGCTACATAATTGGAATATTAGCCCTAAAGTACCGATTGCCCAGTCTGCCCACATGAAGGAAACCCATGAAAATATGGATTTTCTCTTGAAAGCTATAAGTTACTCAAAATATATCTGTAAAAATCTGTGGAAACCTGACAGTCACAGGGTCACTCCTAGGAATGTAGTCTGGCTACACAAAGTTGTGCTGTTTTCTGTGTGAATGGGACAACCGAAAAAAAGACAAACATACAAAATGAATGATTCGAACATGCCAGAAAATTGATTTCCAGGGGAAAAGTGTATCAGAAATCAACCGACAGTTAACAAAGATAAGATTTTGTTATAGCCATTGCACATTAAATTGGGGTTAAAGAAAAACGTCGTTAAAGCTATGAACAAGCAGGGTAAGGGGCTTGAGTTTTTGGAAGAAAAACTTCCGAAAGTCGATGATTCGAAATTAAAAAAGGGCATCTTTATTGGACGGCAAATACGTGAAATCATTAATGATGATCTACAGTATAAGAACACCTGTTGAAGGAAACAGAGAAATCTGTATGGCTGACATTACAAGCGGTTTGTCTAAATTTCCTTGGAAGAGTAAAAGCCGAAGAATTCATTTTTTACATTCCCACTTGAACTTCTTCCCTCCGAGCCTGGTTGCAGTGAGCGACGAACATGGGGAAAGGTTCCAGCAGGATATTTCCACCACGGAGAAAAGGTACGCAGGAAAGTGATCATAGAACATTAGCTGACTGTTGTCGGAACCTTACTGAACAGGTGGTTATTGCCAGTTGCAGACAAATGGGTTACAGACAGAAGTTTTAAGCGTGAGTAAATTCAAACATTTATTTTCACATTCTTGTTATATAATTGCTTGAAGTTACATTTGTACTGCTTTATTACCGCTATTTTTTCATTCCTTAAGTTCATTTCAACATGAAATGATGATTTTAAACCATCGGACCCAGTTACACAATTGTAAATGTAAAGCAATCTCTGTACATGCCCTGAGGGTTCCAGGAAGTTGAGGCTCCCAAAATTCAAGACAATCGGTACATGAAGGTGGTAAGGTTGTCAGCCCTACGCACCGGCCAACCTTACCCACAGCAAATATTCCTGGTACTCATTTATGTTCGAGGCTGAGTCAACCCTAAGGCCATAGTGTGGTTGGAAGATTTATGTCAAAGAAAAATTCCAATGACACCATCGGGAATCGAACCCACGACCTTTGGGTTTGCAGCGCAGTGCCTCAACCAACTGTGCCATCGCGTGCCTCAAGCTCCTTCTTTAGAAATACACAACTAGACGGTGTCACCCGAGATATGTACTTTGTTTTGTTGGCTGTTTATTTTCATAATAATGATATGATATCACAGTAGGATGGAATTTTGAAAAATAAATTTAAAAACTTAAGACGTATTAGATGCAACGAAAAAAACAAGCGGATTAGATCTTGTAATTTAAATTAGGTGAGTCCCGGAAATGTAGTTTTTTGTTTGTATGTATGTAAATTTAGTTGCAAACATTATTACGTGAACAGTTGTACTTAAACATGTTTTTATAACATAATTTTTAAAATAAAATTTAAAGTTTACATAGCTTGTCATTGTCAGCCCCCCCCCCCCCCCCCCCGCCCCCCCCCCCCATCAAGCATCCTGGTCCCCCCTATCTCCCTCTTTTTTTTTTTCTTTATTCATC
>Ga0131853_10019477_pt1 | contig 12348 bp, 6 predicted proteins | sample TergutLab28metaG_FD_92764 | JGI IMG/M metagenome (GOLD analysis project Ga0131853, IMG submission 92764) | Labiotermes labralis P1 segment gut microbial communities from Petit-Saut dam, French Guiana - Lab288 P1 (version 2) (version 2) | ecosystem: Host-associated > Arthropoda: Insects >...
AACTGGTAACATGATAACATGGCTACAGTCACGAATAAAAGGAGGAAGTTTTTGAGCATTAAAGAAAGAGTTAAAAGTGATTAGAGCAATATAAAATGGAAAAAAGAAAGCTGACATGTTTCAAGAATCTGGTCTCATATATTCTACAATCCAAATGATTTGGAAAAAGAGTACCAAAATTGTTGGTGTGTTTGATCAGAAAGGATCGAGAATACAGCTATTTTAAGAACCTGAACAAAGTGATGTAATGAGAAGCTGTTTAAAGTGGTTGAAGCAGGAGAGAAGTGACAATGTACTAGTGAGTGGTGGTCTTCTCAGGATAACTTTTGTTCTTCCTACCTTTTAATTTTAAGTTATTGTATTTTTTAGTACAAACATGTATGGAATTTCAAAATTATAAACAAGTAATTTTTATTATCTCTAATTTGTGATTGTAATTTTTAAATTTTAAATAGATCATAGTGTTAACATTAAGTAATATGCTGGCAGGTCTGTATTTTGTCTTAAAATATTTTTTCTGCCAATTTACTGTACACACCACTTATGATGACACTCATTTATAACGACACAATTTATGCGATCCCTCCTACAGCTTTTATGTATATCATACTAAGCAAGGTAAAAAAAAAAATCATGTGCCTTAGAGGGAAATAGTATCACAAATGTTTGACATTATAAACAGGTGTCATACAAATCGCGGTTGTTATAACCAAGTTCAACTGTACTTTGAGTCACAGCTAGTATCCAATCACAGGTTAGGAAGGGTAAACATGATACAGAAGCACTAAAGGAACTCTAAATAAAAGTTTCCTGGGAGTGAGAGTATTGTTAAGTGCAACTGTCTGTACCTGTTAACAGTAACAGTAAGTTATGAGCCTCATCTACTTTTCCTACAGAGTGACTGTTTCATCAGAATTTCTTCCATCATGCTTTGAAGGTTTGTTTTAAACCATGTATATGTAAACTGCAGACTGCAAAAACTGACAATATGCCTAAATTTGCATAAGTCAAAACTGTGCAAAACAAGAACTGTCTGTAACATGTAGTAGTAAAACTGCAAGGACCTGCTTTCTGCCAACTTGCATCCACGAAACTGAAGTCCACCCAGTTTTATTAAACGACTTGGTTCATTTTAAGTTTCATTTAATAGAATTCTTGTTAATGTTGAAGGATGCATGGAAGCCACAACATGCTACCTGGGTTCTGACATGTTAAACTTTGATCCATGCCCAGACATTATAGTAACTTGAACCTTCTCATTTCACTGCTCACAACACCACTAAAACAACCAGTGGAAATGGTCCGTGATGCAAGCATAAATAATGTAAAAATAAAATTTACTATTTAACATGATCAGGGAGATTACAATAAGGTGCTGCATATCCCAATTCTTGGGGGAGTTCACAAGCACAAAACACATTAATGTTTCTTGTCTCCTTGCCCCTTTAAATTATAAATAAAAAAAAAAAAAAAAAAGTGGGTGATGCTGTGGATCAAAACCCCCCAAAATAGAAAATCATCTGTACCCACCACAGTACCAGAGAGATTCTGATCTCGATCCTGTCCCTGCCAAAAGAGTCCCAGGGGTTCTCAGGTGAAAGAAAGACTTTGGCATGCAGGAAAGGAGCAGGGGAAGTCTGATGTTATATGTGGCTTCCAGCCGGCATGGCTGTAAAAACTTCTATGACATGCTTGGGATCTACAAGTCCACTATGCATAAACTATAACAATAATGAAACTCTTTTAATTTTCAATACAATTATCCTTCTGTACTTGAAAGCACCAGATAATGAAATCTACATTTATTCCAGATTCATCAGTACATACTTTCTGTGTTTTCATGTTTCTTCTGTCCTTGAGTATGTCAGAAGAGTGTTCTGCAGTTGCTGAAAGGGACAAAAATTTCTTATTTTTATACTGACAAACCATTAAATGTGCCACATAGCTATGAAAGAAAAGATCACATAAGAGTGTAAATTATGTTAAAAAGCAGACAAAATACATGACAGTGTATCTTCAATAATAGCTGCCTACAGACATGTTGCTGTTCCTGAGGTGTTCACATTCCATATTCAGAACTGTACCCAACATGTGATTGCTACTATGGCCACCACTTCCCCATAGATTAGCTGAATCAGCATACTTAAGAAAAACAGAGAACAAATGGTCCATATTACAGTATTTTGTGCAGCAAACAAAACGGGGGTTTTTACTGTGTCATAAGAAGCAATATTAAATTAAACATTGCTGACTAAAGCTGTCACACCAAGATATGTTCAACCACCTTATCATTTGAGCCATACTGTGTATGTGAGACAGTTTGAATACTGCAATAGACTGTGCTATCCTTATACCCATCTGTGGTTTTCCAGTAACCAAAGAATGTGTTCTATATGCCAATATACATCAAAGAAATATACAAATATGCTAACACTGCAACAGAATGAACTTGCTGCCATTTTTATGTAGCCACAAGGGCAGGCAGGATGTCATTTTACTAAGGTCTTCAAGGAGAGAATGCTAGAGAAAATGCATGATACAAGATTCTAAGAAATGACTTTGAAAGCAAAAACCTATTTCCAAAATTACTAAAACCATATGCTGCTGTGCAGTAATCAGTACCCCTTATTCAGGTGGTCCTGGGTTCAAACCTTGAGTGACAGGCAGTTTATCCACTCTTAGGTTTCTTGTTGGTTTCCCCACTTTCTCCAGAATGTTCCCAGGACAGCATATTAAACTATACTATACTATATTCCCAAATATGAACACTGTGGTTGATAAAGTGACATTAACCCAATGGCACTGGAAGTCGAGTATAGCCGTGCCCAGTGTGGTGGTAAGAATACCACACGTTGCTAAAGTCATCACCAAGAACATGCCAAGTAATGGTGGCCACTTAAATTACAGGTCTTGTGCAGAGTAAAGTGGGCACTTAATTAAAGTGCTAAAGGATTAATATTGGGTGAAACAAAACTATGAGAATCAAAATCATAAATTCCTTTATAAGAAAGGTTACTGCATAAAACAGATATGTAAAGACACACTGTTTTATCTCCTCTACAGAAAATCTCTGCCTGTCAGATTGATTCTTGATTCCACTGCTCCCAGACATGTTAAAAAGACAGGGCCCAGACATTGAGAATTCCTACTTTTTTCTAGGTACTGAAGTAATTACCTTGTTACCAAGTTGCTGGATTCTTGAACTAAGCTGCTGGGCAAGTGTAGTATCTGGATGTTTAGTGATAAATGTGGCAACATGGTGAACAGCCACCCTGTAGAGGACTGGACACCACACTTCCCGTACCTGACCTACAAAAACACACAGCTTTACAATCATACTTTTGCAATCCTTCTACCCTGTTTATGAAGTTCAGATACGGTAGTAACAAGAAACAAACAACAGCCAATTACACAAATCAATACCCATCTTCTGTGTGAGGAGCAGGAGAATAGGATCAACATGTGCCAGAACTTTCAAAACAGGCTGAAAGAGATGCAGAATTTGTTTTAAGATGGTCACAGATGATAAGATGTGGGTTTACTCAAGATGGCATCAAAGAAAGGAGATTTGATTATACCACCACCATTCCTGCAAAATCGGCCCTTAATTAGAAGGTATCTGTTGTCGCTATGGAGAAAATAAAGTAAGCCCACAAACTATTTAATCACACCATGTACACACTTTGTCTGTCAAGGAACAAGGTCCTCGGATGGATCCTTGAATCTGCAATGCTCATGCAAGGTAGGAAACTTTTGAAGTGCACACACGCGCTCACACACACACACACACACACAGTATGGAAAGCGTGTACAATCACAGAAAACAAAATACATGAACGTAAAATTGGGGTTTCTACTGTAAAAAGTTCCTGCTTGAAATTATTTATCATGTGATATGTTTGCATTTTTAGGTCTTACCTGTGGCCAGTCCATGAAGGTAACACATCAGCAGTGATGGATCAGTTTCACAAGGCTCCAAATATGTCTTAAAGGGGACAGCAAGCTGAAAAGAACAACACATTTTCAGCCTGTACTTTGTTTGTGCACCAAGAAGGGAATCTTAAAATACCACATTTCAGGAAATATGCAGACAGTTAAGTTGGAAGTTCTGGAAAGACAGCTTAACAGTAAAAGCATCATAATAGTTAGGGGTGCACAAATCCCAAGCACCAGGTAGCTGGACAACTAAGTTTTATATGGTGGCACCTAATATACAGTATGTGGGTCCTCATTATCAAAGTTGCTAAATATCATTTTCAGGCACCCATAATTTTGATGTGAATCCTATATTTTTGGAAAATCTGTGCACCTTTCATACTAAAAGCAATTTAGGGACAACTTTTTTTTGAAAAACAAAATGCTGCTCTTCTGCTTATTATTATTTGACATAGGTTTATTTTTATTTTGCCCTGTAAATGCACATTAAATGGCCAAAACCTCAACATAACCTCACTCAAATAGTGAACAGGCAGCTTGATAGAATAAGCAGTCCTGTTTAGGTGATCCAGAGGTAAACTGTCTCTTGCAATGTCTGACACAATACCAAATGAAGCACCTATTCAAATGGCAACAAACAAACAGACACACAGACAGACAATACTCTGCTTAGATAAATTACAAACATTATTCAGGCACAAATATTTAAGTAATAACATAAAATATGGATAGTATTAGTGATAAGTATTAAAAAATACAAGCCACCATCTTCATACCATAATGTGTGCCACATCAAAATACACAAGCCCTAGATTTTTCTACAAGGGTGGGGCAAATATGAATTATAATTCATAAATAGAACAAAAACATTGATTTATTCTCTGAAACTGAAATTGTTACTTTTCAACATAATCTCCCTGGTTTGCAATACACTTGCACCAGTGATCCGGAAGCTTGCAGATGCTACTCAAGAAGAAGTCTTTTGGTTGCCAGTGTAGCCACTCCTGAACATCCTGTATCATTTCCTCATTATTGCAAAATCTTTCTCTGCCCAGATGCTCCTTTATGGGGCCGAAGAGATGATAATCTGAGGGAGCAAGGTCTGGATTATATGGAGGATGTGGTAGAATATTCCATTTGTTTCTGGATGGTGCCCATAGTGCTAGTAGCCACATGTGGACGGGTGTTATCCTAGAGAAATGACAATGATGTTTGCGCCCTTTTTCTCTTCTTCCTGATGGCTGTCTTTACTGGGCCTTCGAGAAGTGCTGAGTAATATTCAGTGTTTATTGTGCGATGCTCTGGGAGGAAATCCACATACAGTACACCTATAGAGTCCCAGAAGATGGTGGCCATAACCTTCCCAGCAGAGAACGTGGGTTTTCGCTTTTTTGGATTTCGGAGACCGTGGGTGACGCCACTGCATTGAAGAACATTTTCTCTCAAGCATGAAGTAATGCACCCACATCTTGTCCATTGTCATGATAAAATAAAAAAAAAGTCCCCTTCCTGCTCATACCGCAACAACGATTGCACCACTTGCAGCCGTATACTCTTGTGTTTGTCCGTCAATAAACGTGGGCTCCGTCGGGCACACACTTTCGAGTATTGAAGGTGTTGTTTGATTATTGTTTTCACACTACTATCACTGATGTTCAGTATTTCAGACAACTCGCGGACAATTATTCCCCTTTTCTCCCGAATGAGTGCATCACAATGCATTTCAGGAACTGCTCTCCTTCATCAATGTAACATGTAAAATGCATGACAAAGAGTCCCATATGATGAACACTGTGATCACCTATAGAGCCCTTTAGCACTCAGAATGCACATACTTTTCTGTAATGCATTTGGTCATGGGTAATGCTGTGTGCATGACCCAACGAAATTTCTAGCTCTTAGGAAATGTCAGTCAGTTTAGTGTGTCTTGTCTTTTCTGGTAAGTGCATCTGCATGTCATACAAATGAACCATAGTCAATGTGCTTGGGGTGTCTGGGTTGCTGCTCGTTATCAACGTCTGTCCTGGCATTATGAAAGAACTGTACCATATCCACACCCTTTTCTTTGACATTACATGTGGTCTGTACACCTCTGCCAACTGGTTATGAATTTCCACCAGAGCAACACTCATCACAAACAAAAATCAAATTACACTGTATACGTTGACATTTGGCCATATTTCCAGCAGGCCTGCCATTTTTCATCTAAATGTGCACCAATACAACATGCATACACTTCCCTCTTGCCATGCCTCTTAGATGGTGAAACCTGATGTCAGATAATGCTGTTCCACATGATGCTTGCTGTTACTTAATTTTTTTAAATTTCTGCACATACAAACAAGACACATAATGACATGTGATTTACCTGCTCAGGCCGGGTACGTAGGACCCTAAGTATTGCAGCATGTTCACTCCACACAAGTTTTCGGTAGCTTGGTGAGTGGCACTGTTGTAGTGGAACAAGTACAAAGTGACCAAACAGCTCATCACCATATGATACAGCTGCAAACTGTTCAACCAGCTGCGTATACCTGCCAACATTAGGTATAATGAGTGTCAAACAAGCACTTCATTCAAATATAATTGTCACAAGGTTGTTAACATTCCACATTCAGGGGTCAACACATCTGTGAACTTTGAGAGTAGATAGTATAAAATGTTGCTGCAATTGTAATTAAGACATCATTGGCTCTGTGACAACCAAACTCTGTTTAATTTAAAACTATATTCATGACCCCCTCCCCCCCCCAAAAAAACACAATTCACACAATGGAAAAGCCTAAACTAAGTAATAATAAAAACTTTCTACAGAATTTGAAGTTGCATTTTGTACCTCTGCAACTTGCTCTAATTATTGAGAAGGCAGCAGTTAACCAACAGCTGGCTCATCAATCATACACATTAACTGAAGCAGAGTAGTGCAAATTCTGCAGAGTGACCCTTTTCTGTACATTAACATTTGTTACAGACCTGTGTCTTGCTTATGGATTAGGTATATACTACAATACCCAGCTGGCAATATCATGAAACTAAATAATTTAAACCTATTTTCTCTTATTTCATTATTATTGGTTTATTTACTAATACATTAAAACTTTGATCACCCATCACCCAATTATCTGTCAGTCCCCTATCAACTGTGTGCATGAGAGATATAGGAGGAAAAGCACATGCGTTACTTATCACACAGTCATCTGCCATGATAGTTTCTGTCTACAAACAACATCTCTTATTTTTATGTAGTGTCTTTGAACATTTGTGTGTATATATTTAAATGTTGTCAAATGAATATAAAACTGAATTATGTAGTGTGTAATACAGGCATCGATGTAGAAACTTCACCTATTCTGTGACCAGTTGTAAATACATATATTGTGGTATGTAATATAATAAAGAATTTTAGTTGTATTATGCAGTTTGTAATTTTTTGAGCACCTATTCTGTTATCTGTCTATTTTCATATTCATCAACGCTTTGATCCCAATCCCTGATGGATAATGAAGGTTCTACTGTATTTTCACTTTCTAAGATCAAAAAATTATCAATGACAGGATTATGAATGGGTAATGAGTTATAAAAGAAAAGAAGGAAGCAATCATGGCTTCTGTCTGAAAGCACTGTGCAAAACAGCAAAAATCTTAGCCAAGATTCAAAATCAGGACCTCACACATATGAAGCTAAATGCTAACCATTTGACCACGACATTCAGTAAACCCCTTCATTTTGAAGTCTGTTGTCCACTAATAAGATTTTACTGTAGTGGATGTCTTGTTAACTACACAGCAACATTAACTCATTTATGCCCTCCCACAGCTCTAAAACATCATTACATGTGCAGTACTTACAAATCATAGAATGAGGTAAGGCCAGGAACCTTCTCATTAAAATCAAGCAAGGAACTCCTTCTCAGAAGAATGCGCAACAGAGCACCAAGGTAGTGGTTGACTTCTGGTTCCAGGAACAGGTCACTGCCTTCAAAAGAAGCACTGTTGTAATTCTGCACAAGTGGAAAATGTGTGGATCACCCAGACAAGTACTGTTGGCCATGCTAATTAAAGCATGATGCAACAGCTTCAGTTCATAGTCATGGGATTTAATCATGCCACATTAATAAGAAAACCTTGTACCAAAAAATAAGATATGATTACCATTATAACTACTATCAAAGGCACATGCCACTAAGGTCCAAAATGCATGGAGAATAATCTCCACGTCTCTTATGTATTTTCATGACAGCATGCTGAAGGAACAAGGCAATACTACTCTTTCAACAATTGGGTGGAACACAAAACAATTACCAACTATTCTTAAGATGCTCTCTCACCTGCTAAGAACACAGTTGACAGGCGACAGAATCTGGCAGTAACACTGATAGTTTCCATTGCGTGGGGTCGCAAACACTCCACTATCAACAGCCACTGCAGTGAACTGACCACATACCTGGTGTCATTGCTACTATCTGCTTTCCTGTAACACCTGTAACATATATTTTTATGTAAGTCACAGATGCTGACTGTATTGTTCTCATATTTTGACAAGCCTGTGAAATTCTGTGCACCAAAAATTACCTTCAGCGTAGCCTTTGGTCCGTGTGAAAACTGAGCTCAGATTCGGCAGGTTTTGATAAAATTTGGTACAGGAAATCTACTCCAAACTTGTCAAAGAAACTGGATTTTTGGACATGCTGACTGAATAGTTTTCCCAACAAAAAATTAAAATGTCACTATCACCCCTCTGAATTTTTACACCATCTATTTCAGTCTCATGAATCTAAGCAGCGAGTTAACTAGCTATGAGATATTTTGGAATACAAAAATTGTGATTTTTTCTATTTTATCTCCTATTTTGTTTCATTCAGAAAAAGTCCAAGCAGTTCTTCTACAATAAAGTTGTCAAGAAAGTCAGACCTTCATCAATATCATATTATCAGTGTTGCCAACACATTATACTGTTGTCACAATCACAACCTTCTCTGACACACAGCAATTTCAAACCTTGTTAGCCCCCTTTCTTTGTACTACAAAGAAGGGAATGCTTAAGTGTAAAAGATTTAAGAATGCACAAATACAGAATTAGGATGGCTTTGGACATGAAACTAATGTGAAAATCAACATCAAGACGGAAACAAGAGCGTACGATAAATGACAAGGAGAAGAATCTGGAAAGAAACTGAGGAAGAGGAGCTTTGGGATGACAGAGAGAAATGGTGGGGCTTGGTTGCTAAATGATCAACATAAAAGTACAAAGAACAAAGAAAGCAGTACAGCAGTGCTGGGTCTACTGGAGCACCAGCTGCCGGTGCTATCCACACCACCTACTACTTACAGCACACATATTCTGCCTATACTTGTAGGGAAGTAAGTTGCAATAACAGCAGAGTTAAAAGAGAGATAACTATTGTATAAAATAAAGTATGTCATTATCTGAAAGAAAGAATACATCTTGGATGACAACAAAGCATTTCATTGATACAGCATGACAGATAAGAATGGTGCATGTGTAATGTATCTTGGGCAGTTAAATAAATGTTTTGAACACTCAAGTAGACATTATATGGTCTCAATGTGGGAATCCAGCTCTCAGGCAGAAGGTGGCCATGTGTTAGTCGCAGAAAATTTAATGTCAAGGAACCATCACCTCGTTGCATGAGGTGGGACAACAGGCAGACCTCCATGGGCACACCAATGGTTTCCCCAGCCTTGTTTGCCATACAGAGGATAAGTAAAAAAGTGAACTAGGGTGCAATTCAAATTTAAAGACCTGTTCATTTATGATAAATATTCCTCACAACAAAAACTATGCTTTATTTTCAAAAGCTTCATCCAGTAAGGACAATCAGAACTGTAAACAATTTGTAACTTTAATTATGATATTTATTCATAAATTATTAAAATACATCAAAGCATAATTAAATGAAACATATTCCAACTCATTAAACTGACAAATGCTCAGTCCTATCCCATGATTATAATGAGAGAGACAGAGACAGACACAGACAGAGAGAAAGAAAACTTCATTCAAATGCAGTGTAGGGAAATACCCAATTAAGGTTTCTTTACAGAGCAGTGGACTCGAACACAACACAGACAAAAACTTGAATACAGAAAATTTCTTATTTACACTATCAATTGCATGTTAAATGAGGACACATTAAATGGAGGCTCCACTGTATTACGTAATATCTTCCACTGAATGTTTTAATTAGCTTATGTGTATAACCATCAGGCAAAAACAATGGAAAAGCTGTGGTAGCAACAATATGAATCTGTACACAAATGCAAGGGAATTGATAAAGGGCTTGGTTACATCTTTGTTTGTGTAAAGACTGTACTTTTCATTTAAACATAAAAATCTAATATTTATGAGGCATAAATAGGAAACTTACATAATGAAACTTCTGTATCCTCTTTCTTTGGTATTACTACTGTATGTCTCAGTTGCACAAATAGTTTCTGTTCTTTGTATCATGTTTAAAAGTTTATGTATATGCACTCTGATAACCCACCTCCAGCAATGTCATGCTTTTAGCCTTAACCATGCACAAAATATTATATACAACACAACGAAACTTACCCACTAAGGGCCTGGTCATACAGCATCAGGATGGGAAGATAGGCCCAATCATTTGGAAATGCTGGCCCCAACCCATTTCCACTAGCAGTCTGTGATGAAATGTCAAGAGCACACTGTTCATTCACTTCACCCAGGTGAAGGGCTAACTGGTAGCAGTGCCAAAAGCTGGGAATCCTGGAAACAAGTTCACCACTTCACATTTACAATTAAGAGTTAATGTGAATGAAAATTACCTTGCCATATCTCACAAAAAATCAACCAACTCTTCACATGCGATATAAAAGTAAAGGTATACGTTCAAGCATTCCTTTCCTTCGAACTGGATGTTGGTGGTGGACAGTTTCACACTCCATCCACTTGATACTAATCATTATGAGAGTGGATAGGGTCCAAAACCAGTTGGGACAAAGAGAAAATACCCTCCCAGCTGCGAATCAAACTGTACAGCCCACAGCCTACTCACTTTGCCCATTCATCACACGACACAGCGATACAAAATAATAACTACAAGACAATGAGTTATGAGTGAACAGGGTGTGGTCATTATGGCCAAGAAAACTTCCATCTACCTATGTAGTGTTGTTTCAGGAGCATATCCACAGGCATGTGTTACAAATATGCCATTTCCAACAAACATAAATGTTATATATTATCCAACTACTGTACAAGAATCGCATAACCTGGGCATCACAAACAGTTTGAAGCACATGTGACGGAAGCACCTAGCACAACAAGCTGTGTGTTTGATGGACTCTCAAAAGTACACTGAACTGAAAATCAGAGTTTTGCAAACAATACATTGCACAGTAGTGGCCTGGCATGCAGGTGACTACTGTAAATTGTTTTTGTCAGTGCAGCTATGTATGTGAATTTAACACAGAAGCTGGTTTGGATTCATGTAGTGAAGAAGATAATCATGCCATCCACAAGAAATGGATATGGATAAACACTGAGAAGGAAGATTACAGCAGTTCTTATGTATCTACAGCCAATGAGCTTGCAACATGCACAATTTCCAGCAGCAATGAATTGTATGATGATTGCAAGGGTGGCAGGAGGAATGAAGGAGAGGATGAGTGACACAAACATGAGTTGGAACCAGTACTGAACTCTACCAAAGCACACAATGCTTTCAAAACTGTTAGACCATTCTTTTGTACACACCACTGACATGCATGACAAACAGAATATTTTTACACTGGAATTTGTGCTGTTTCATCTGAAGCCATAAGGTTCCAACAAAGTGGCTGACAATTATGGACTGCTTTGAAGGAAGTAATTTGCACACATATATCAAAAAAACTTTTCTTTGTTTATCATTTCTGTATGCCCAGAAAAAAATGTATAATTCTCATTTTGTGTTGTTTTCTTGTATTTGCCACATTTTACACTTGCAACTGTCATTTTCCCAAGTTTATCTTTTATGTTAGCTGTGCCTTCAGAAGTGATGGACATATGATTCACTGTATTAAGTTATGGACATACCATCTCTTAAAGAAAAAGGGTGGATGTGGAAGAGGATTCATCTGGCTCAGAACAGGGACCAGTAGGGGCTCTTGTGAACACTGTAGTGACCTCTGGGTTCCATCAAAAGGGGGAATTTCTTCCCTACCTGACAAAGTATAGGCTTCTCTGTTCCACAGAGGTGGTAAGTCAGTTATTACACCTCAACTCTCCTACATGTTTTCAGTGTTGCACCGTGCATATTGATATTAATTTACTTTATTTTTACCGACTTATGCACTTGTATATCAATTAATATTCAGTTAATACACTAAAACATTAAAAGATAACCATTAAAATATTTAAAACTCCGACATGTTTCGGTTATTTATA
>Ga0131853_10019479_pt1 | contig 12347 bp, 4 predicted proteins | sample TergutLab28metaG_FD_92764 | JGI IMG/M metagenome (GOLD analysis project Ga0131853, IMG submission 92764) | Labiotermes labralis P1 segment gut microbial communities from Petit-Saut dam, French Guiana - Lab288 P1 (version 2) (version 2) | ecosystem: Host-associated > Arthropoda: Insects >...
GAGATTGGACTGGAAGTAAGTGCTGATAAAACTAAGTACATGGTCATGTCTCGAGATCAGAATGCAGGACGAATTCACAGTGTGAGGATTGATAATAGTACCTTCGAGAGGGTGGAAGGGTTTTAATATTTGGGAACAACTTTAACAAATAAAAATTATATTGCGGAAGAAATTAAGAGCAGACAGAGGTCAGGAAATGCTTGCTATCATTCGGTGCAGAATCTTTTGTCTTCCAGGTTGCTATCCAAAAATTTAAATATCAAGATATATAAAACCATAATTTTGCCCGTTGTTTTGTGTGGGTGTGAAACTTGGTCGTTGACATTGAGGGAGGAAAGGAAGCTGAGGTTGTTTGAGAACATGGTGTTGAGTAGAATATTTGGACCTAGGAGGGACGAGGTAAAGGGGGAATTGAGGAGACTGCATAACGAGGAGCTAAGTGATCTGTACTCCTCAACCAATATTGTGCGGGTGATAAAATCGAGAAGAATGAGATGGGCAGGGCATGTGGCGCGTATGGGGGAGGAGACGGGGCGTATAGGATCTTGGTGGGGAAACCGGAGGGAAAGAGACCACTGGGGAGACCTAGGCGTAGATGGGTGGATAATATTAGGATGGATCTCCAGGAGGTGGGATGTGGGTATGTGGCCTGGATTGGGTTGGCCCAGGATAGGGACAGGTGGCGGAAGCTTGTGAGTACGGTAATGAACCTTCGTGTTCCGTGAAATTAGGGGAATTTCTTGACTAGCTGCAAACCAGTTAGCTTCTCAAGAAGGACTCTTCACCACGTAGTAAGTAAGGAAGTAAGTAAGTAAGTATTTTATACTTCTTTAGTCTAGTAGAAAGGGTAGAGAAAATTCCGTACGTAAGAGTCAAAATAGATAACTCCAATAAGGAAATTTTAAAATTCAATTTGATAATCAGAACCTGAACTTACTACCTTTTCCGTTTTTTTTTTCGATTCGTAGTGCAACTCCTTATTAATTTACTTGTTTGGAAATTGAGGAGATTATCTGTATACTATCAGAACCGGACAAAAGTTTAGTAGGGTGTTGAATCTGATACAGCCTCACAGTATTTTTGTAACTGTGCTGTACCTGTGTATTTGTTATCTATGTATTAATGCTTGTTCCATAACTAGTCCGGCGCTGGAAAACTACATTATAATAAACTGCATTGAAATGATTTAAGCTTATTATCTTTAAAAGCATTACTGCTGTTTTCGTTATGTGAAGTGTGAGGGTTTAGTTTTCTGTCCGCTTTCGAAGACAACCTTATATTACTGCAACGGGAGGTTAGGAGTTCCCATTTACCTTCTATGTAATAAATACGGCTTTAATGAATTAATCGTTCTATAAACTCGTATATTGCACCTTAAACCCTGCTTTTGTGAGGCATTTTTTGAGATAGCATGTACAAAATATCTAAAGATTCCTCATCCACTCCTATTGGTTAGACGAGCAGCCATATGAATATCTAACTGAAGGTACTTTTGTTTCCAATCCAGTGTATCCAAGTGTATCCAGTGTAGGTGGTCGTCTGGTGCACCGCACCGGACGGCCACCTACTGAGTGTGATGATACCAGATGCTGTATAATACAATTTTAAACTCCTGATGATGAGTACATAATGCTCGAAACATGTAGAGGAATATAATAAACTTATTATAAAACAACAATTTTTGCATTAAGTTGGTCAGCTACTAAGATTATACTGAGATGCACGGTCGGCAAAACATTAAAAAAAATTATGGCGTTCACGAATCAGTTTTGAAGTACCAATTTCAATTAAACGCCGTATAAAAATTTCAGGTCTCGCAATTCTTCCCAGTTGGCAAAATTAAAATAGAGTGTTAAAACATCGAAAAATTTTACTCTAGACCTACATCTTACTTGTGATCATGGTTTCCTTTTTTTAAAAAATTAATGTTTCTCATGAGATCACTTCACTCTGTGCGCTATGTCTCAGTTTCATCCCCAGAGCCATCTCACCGAAATCTAATGCCATTACTTGATACAAAACTTCCCTTTTTGTATTCCCTAAAGTTGATAAAACCGTAATACGGACACAAGAACTAGAAAAATGGGCGGGAGAACAATTGAGCTATACTAGGTAAGTCCTAAAACAAGGTATCATTAAGGTATTTCAAATATATATTTCAACAAATATGTGAATCCGGGTTCGATTCCCGATGAGGTCATTGGGATTTGTCATTGACTTTTTACCGGTGGCACTATAGCCATGGGGTCGACAAAACTTCTAACAGAAATGAGTACCAGGAATATTTCCTGGGGGGAAAAGGTGGCTGGTGTCTAAGACTGATAACCTTACCACTATCATGTGCCGACCTTCTCGAAATTTTGGGAACTTCATCCTCCTGTGGCCTTAAGGGATAGTTCTAATTTTGAATCTATAATTCAAATGCTGTGGTAGGAAAAAATGATGAAGTTACACAATATTCTGTTGCTAACTATAAAATACCAACTAGGGAGTCCAAGTGCTCTTCATGATTTTACACAAGTAACGCTTTAGCTAATGGAGTGAATAGCGAATTTAACTTTCAGAGCCGAATTTTGCAACAAAACGACACAGACACATGTGCTTAAAACGTAAAGAATAGCACAACTTTAAACTGAATCGCAATTGTAGGGGTCATTGTAACATTATCAAAATTTCTCTGATTAATTATTCTCCTGAATTTATGTTTAATCATAGGAAGTTTTCTACTTCACGTAGCCCCATGTTGGCAAAAAAAATTCAACTGTACTTTTTCTAATATAGTGTTGGTTACATACATAATCTTATTTGAAAAATGAATGCTCCGTTTTTTGTCTCATAAGTAACAACAATTTTGTTATAGCCTATTGCATTGCCTGCTTGAGCTTTGTTGCGGCAATTTTGCATGAAATTCGTCGTTTATTCAGGGTGCTGATAAGTCCTTAGCCCGACCAGGAAGGAAACAAGCTAATGTTTCTGTCAGAATGGCGTGAAGTTCCTTCGACGCCTCACCTTGCCTTGCAGGGATAAAAAAAATTGATGACAGCTCGCGTCTCGATGTTGTTGAAATTGCGCGCGTCCCTGATATGCTTCCGAGCTTGTTTCCTTCCTGGTCGGGCTAAGGACTTATCAGCACCCCGGTCCCTTGAGTGAAAAACCACTAATTCTACATTGCAGTTAAGGAGCTTTGCGTAAGAAAGCCGATGCAGCGTTTTCAAATGATCCATGACCATGTATTAAGATGATCTGATATGAATATAAAGCCATTCCTTTCTCTGAAACTTACAGTAAGCTTACTTAGTAAGAGTGCCTTTATTGGTAAAATAAATAAATTTTACATTATATGTGGAGAAGAACAACACTGACGTTCATTCACTTCCTGCTAGGTATTTTCACAAATCTTACCCACCAAATTTCGGTCCGAAATTAATTTATCCTCATGTATGCAACACGTCTTAGCCAATGTAATCTGATACCATCACAGTAAAAAAAACACTCGCTGCGTATGTCACAAGGTTTTTTCGTTATTCTATTTTGTCTACTACAAACGTAAATATTTAATCAGGGATTTCTTTACTCTGTCTGTTGAATACGTCACACCCACTTAGCTGTGGATTTAGTGAGTGGGACAGTCTTATATTCCTTTCTCTGGAGTATCACGTCTTGTATTGTAGGCCAGTATCTAGTAGCCAGTGTTTCAAGATTGCATGAATATTAAGCCAGTGTTCTCAGTCGCCTGTGTGATAAGCCGACTACACGGCGTCATTCCACAGACAACCTTAACATACACGGTCACCGTCGCGAAATTCTCAATCTAGCAAATATATAAGTAAAGGATTTTATTTGTGTAAATATATATATATAGTACTGGTATACATGGTAACTTAATTTAAATCTGATATCGGCTGCACTCAAAATATTAGCACATTTCTTGTTTACATTTGATTTGCTATTACCTTAAAAGTGTAAGCAAAACGTTACTGAGTTCCATGAAAGAAATCGACTAAGCATCTTCCCCGTCTACAGTACAGTGAAGCTGCTTTGACATATACTGTAGAAGTTTAACCTAAATACACAAGACTTCACAACGATAAACAGTGAGTAACCGAGTGGAGTTATAAAACTTGGGGTAGAGCGACGAAAGAGAATGAAAGAAGAATGTGTGTAGTGAGAATGAGACAGAAGTTGGAAGGACAGATGCGCTTTTATGAAACTTTGTATACAAAGTCTAATGTTTCAGCCAGACTCATAATCGCAACATTTACACAGCAAATAGGAGACAAACTTAACTGTGGATTGTGTGCCATTATTTGGTTTTGTATTAATATTCAGTTTATGGGCATCTGAGTTTGTTTGAGCATTCATCTGAACCAAATCCTGTCACCCTGATGATGGAGACATTATTTTTCTCAAAAACCCCAGTATAAATACATTATACTATGCAGTGTTAAAGAGAAGACCGTGGTTTGTGTAACTGTCGTAAAAACCTGGGAACTAATATTAAATTTGTCTCTGCAGCATCAAGGTAACTAAATCTTCTGCAGGGCCTAATGGTGCCCGCGTGCACGTCTATTGTGTGTGTGTGTGTGTGTATATATATATATATATGTATATATGTATTGTGTGTGTGTGTATATATATATATATATGTGTATTGTGTGTGTGTGTGTGTGTGTAACTACGAGTACATAGCAGGGAAATTATTAGCAAGACTTTCTCGTATTTAGGAAGTACCGCCTTCATACCTTGACCCTTAGACCGGCTACCCTGTCTTAGATTTCCGAGAATTACTTCAGTCCATCACCGACAACGCCAAGACAAAATATTTGCGTTACGACCGCTTTATTCAGCATTCATTCCCATAATTTATTCACTAATATTTCTACCATACAAGAGCTCTACATTCTCCAAAATTGAAAAACTTTAAACAAACTAAGAATAAATAATAGAGACACAAAAGTGTAAATTAAGTAAGAACTTTCTTTTACTGCAATTTAGCTTTGTAGCTTAGTTCTCCGTAAAAACAACTCTTTAACCGTCTCTGGTTCTTTTCAAACAGTGTTCAAATTTGGCGACTCGTATTTAAATAACTAACACAACAATTATTTAAACATTAAAATATTAACAGTAATCTAATACGGTGAAGTTTTTAGCATCTATTAGTGCTGTACCTTTTATGGTCTTCAATGTAAAGTGTAAAATGAAAGGTAAATTAGCTGTCGTTCCTTTACTCCTATGAAGCATTAAAAGACACAATTTTCTCTTGCACAGAAGACTTTCCTTTTTAAGTTAGTAAAACTTAAATTACCTTTCTCGCATAAGTTATTCCAATGTAGAAAGTTTAAAATTATGGAAAACAGAGGAAATTTTGTATCCTGTTTACTGGAATCTCAGAAGCCTATCTTAATAGAGGTGGGCTGAAATTTATAGGCGATGGCTAAGAAATGCTTATAGAGATATAGTAAATAATACCCTGGGTGGTTCTATCTTTTGGAAGCATCCGATTTGCAGCTCATCTTTTGCGGGGATGTGCCAGCCTCTAATGGTTTCAAAACAAACTAAGTACGGATTCCGATGTAAAATTATCCAGGACACACAAGAGCAAATTCTGGTGCTATAGGAAGGTCGGGGTAGATCGGTCCGTCGGTGTAGAACCTAGCTACAGCTACAGGATGGATTCACGTTTTTTTTACCCGAAACTTTCTTTTTGCCACAGAATCCAGTCCTGCTCTTGAACCCAATCATGGCACCGGGGTCTCTGTCGTGTTAAAAAGAAAGACCAAGACAAGCGGACAGATTAAACCACCTAGTGCTGAAGTTAAGAATGCATGGATTTATACATCCATTGTCCATAGGCACACCTTTATGGCGTGCTGTTTGATGAAGCACAAGGGCATGCTTAAATGTACTTTACCAATTGTATGGCACACTTTTGACTAAATTATATTTGTTCAGCTGTGATCAGACGAAATTTTATTTCCAAACTTTTCTGCTTCTGACTCGTACTACTTCTATTTGTGTAAATACAAACTGCTCTACTTATATGACAAATCAATTACCAGTTTCCTGTGTGTAGGTCACTGTTGAAAAAAAAAACCCGACAAACTCAGTTCTATATAAAATATACTATATTTAATTAACTGCTGCAAGAATGAATCCAGAAAAATAAATATCGGAAAGCAATTCAAATCAAATTCTTCAAACCCAAGTAACATAGACGTTTCCAATTCCCACCTCCAGGAGTTCTAAATCTACGAATTATCACCCCAGATATATGCAGTGGGATATACTACAGCTTATTTCGAATTTAGCAGTCCCTTGCAAACCGTATGATTCAATTACACCTAAACCTGATTCCATTACATCCAAATTAATCCATTCCCAAGAATATAAGTTAATTCTATGGTTTGACGGTAGCTTCTTAAGTGGCTAACGACTCGTAATCATTTACTTTTGTACGACAGAAATGTATGTAAATACGAGTACAAAGCCTTGGGAAAGAGACAATCGAGTCCTTGTTGCAATCTGCCATGAAAACTATTGTCCTAATAGAAGGTACTCCATTCCAAACTCGAATTCTATTGTACGAATTAGACTTACTATTCGATCATAGAATATTCCGAGTGTCTTGCAAGTTCCCAGCATTTTATGGAAGTCAGAGTTTGTTGTCTGTTTTATAGACTATATTCGGAGCCATTTGCAATCAGTCCATGACTATTCCTTTAGGTCCCCTTTAATATTATCCTCTAATCTATATTTAGATCTCCCAAGAAATTTTTCATAAAGCTTTTCAATGCAAATTTTGTGTTTTGCTAATTAATGTACTTTTCAAATTAATCTATACTGTACTATACTATACTATAATAAATATTTATCCAAATGAATCGGAGTTTGATGTTTCAAATTGCAATTTTAGATAAAAAATTAAGTATTGTAGCCCATATCTTTGACATCCCTATAAAAGTGTAACAGTAAGCAACACAGGAAAGACAACGACAGATACAGGTGAAAGGGGAGAGAAGGTGTGCCAAACTTGCGTCACTAAACTACACTACACTACACTACACTACACTACACTACACTACACTCACTCTGTATTTTGTGGGTATAATAATGAGTAATGTTAATTGGACATGGTGAATCTTAAATTCCTATATTTAACGACAAGCACAGCCCACAGCGCCACCTTACCACAGCTTGACGTTAAATTATTAACTCTCTTATCTACTCTATTACGGGTACCTAATACTTATTACAATATTTCCTAGTGTATGCTTATGATGTATGATTTACTATTTGAATAATACGCGGCTTTGACAAAACAAGTCCATGGGAATACGTAACAGCCTTTCTATACTTTTAAACCGCTCAAAAGTTACAGTTGTATTTATTTAAATTCGCCTCACGCCCAGGGAACAAATTAACTTCTGTGTGGCTGTTTATTTAAAGTAACTTTTTAAATATGATTATGATGTTTAAACTTTAAATTTATTAGGAAAACAGTACCAATAAGTACGTAGTAATTGGCATAGACAACCAAACAAATCTACTGCAAACCAAACCATAAAACTGCTACGTACTTGGCAATACAGAAGCCTGCAATTCCGTTCTTCTTCCACATCAAAGCGGCAGCGCCGCATTAAAAAAAAGTACTCAGTTGTTCGAAGCCAGAAGTGCACCGTTGCCAAATTTATAGAAACGCAGAGAAAGTTACGTTCTATACATGGGAACTACAAGTACAATGATTGCGGATTTACTAACAATGTAATATAGGTGCTATATATACCTATGTCCTTTACTGTTTAGAAACGGCAAGATTTTATCCCGAATACAGACTTGCATGCAAACAAATTCTACATATCTTTATCGTTGCACCGTGCATTTCGTAGAGTCATTTAATTAGCACACAAACTAATGCACATACATAAAATTTCACATTAAAACCCTTAAAATCGCTCCAACATATTTCGATCTTAAGATAATCTTCAGGGAGCTACAGTGTTCCTTGCTAAAGTCACATTCTAAAATCACTCACTGATTAATTTCCTTATATTAACAGGGCGCTGTGGCAGCAAGAATGTAATATAAAATATGTACTTATTACGGTACGCATAAACCTTGCTTAAATCCAGATAGCCTAATTATTTGTGTGCAAAATTCAATTAATACTATTTTGACAATATACTTAATAAGTATATTTTATATTACAGACATGTTGCCACAGCACCCTGTTAATATAAGGAAATTATTCAGTGAGTGTTTTTAAAATGAAACTTTAGCAAGGAACAGTGTAGCTCCCTGACGATGATCTTAGGATCGAAACATGTTGGAGCGATTTTAAGTGTTTTAATGTGAAATTTTATGTATGTGCATTAGTTGGTATGCTAATTTTAAAAAATCTACATAGTTTTGGGCTGCCTTTTCTCTTGTGAATTTTTTAAGTTCTCTGGTAAATTCTTTCTTCCTTGTTACTGCAAATCACTTCAAACTTCTCAGACTTACAGCGTTTTAAGTTTGAGCGGTGTTCGTCTAATGTTTAGCTTAGATCTCCTGCCTTCAATTCAAGTCATGTTAAATATTTGAATGTCGACATTTACATTCATAAGAATATCAAATCTAGCAAATGTTTGGCTGATTGTTAATACTATATGCCATAGTCAACACCAGACATATTTCTATGGAATTCACAAACACAGGGCACTCCAAAAGATGAAGCTGCGCCCAGAAACTGAGTGCTATTTAAAGAGAAGTTATTTTATTGAAAACTTGTCTTTCGCTTGTGGATATTCTCACATATATTAAAGTAAGACGCTAAACAAACGACACCCAAATATCAATCACTATGTTAGAACACAAAAAGAATTCACTTGCCCCACAAATCATTTCATACCAAACATACTTCCTTTTAGGTCAGTGGTCTCAGATAACATTACTACCACATATCAAGGAACCTCCTAACAATGCAAGATGGCCTCCATGCCTTCTAGGCCTGCCTGTGCGAAGGGGAGTTGCTGAAGAGAGAACTCCAATTCTATTTTGTTGTGTTCTTCTTTTTCCTTCTCCCTGTCTCTGGTTGACTATAAAACGTGGCGGTTCATGTGCTCCCACTCCAGTGGGCCGGCAATAAAATACAACTCTACCCCTAACCAGCTCTCTGACACCAATCCCATGGATGGACCAATTCTCTTTCAAGATCTGAAGCCACAATCGAAAACTAACTGACGACGATATCGATATCATAGTGTTGTAATAACATGAAAAATATCAAACTAAAATAGGACCATAACATTAAGGTAATAAAAAAATACATTTAGACAAAAGGTAAAATGTGCATAACTATAGGCCCATGTCTATGTGAAACTAAGTACTTTGTTTTAAATTCACAGATATTTCGAAGGGTATCTACATTGTCAGAGTGGGACAAATTCTTATATATTGAAGGTGGTGGTAGGATGTCCCTCCGTATTTGTAAAAACGTTAAAGATCTCACTAAAATATGCCACGAAAACACAGACGCGTAGTTGTAACCTGAGGTCTAGGTCGGAGTGAGTGGCCAAAGGCACGGCCCGAAGGTTTTACCTCCAGGGAGAGCTGCATTACCCATATGATGAGCCTGGTTGCGCTCCAGGGCGGGCCTGGACGGGTTCCGAAAGACAGAAAACCACTTTTCCGCATAGGGTTATAGCCACGAATCATCCAGCCAGTTGTTATTCACTATGCCTCCTACGCTACCACCGACCACGTTGTACAACCTATTTGTAAAAGTAAGGTTAACCTTATAACCTGCCATGAAGGCACAAAGAAGGGGTAGAGGTATAGCTCTACTCTTTCTTTAACCTCGGCACTAGATGGGAGTGGGTGGTTAACGCCACGTCCCGGCCGCTTTAACGCCTGAATAACTTGGTACCCATTGTATAAATTGCTGGGTGGGCCTTCAGGTCCTTTCTGGACGGGTGTAGAAGATCTCGCCCACAAGGGGATTTGATCCCCGGCCTGTCCAAACCTTCAGCTAGTTGCTGTGCCGACTGCTCTATCCCAGTCCACCATCAAGTTTGTAGGCACATAAATAAACCAATATTGGTCCACAGTGTTTTAGACAAAGAGCTACTGTCTCTCTACTTACACAAATACTAAACGCAATAGAAGTGTAGTAACCGCAAGTCGTGAACAAAAATAAATTTTTTTCTGTCAGTTTTGGCAAAAAAGCATAAAAACGTGTTATCTTAATTTTCTGAATCCCAACTGTAATTGTGCATAACTTACGCTGTAACATCCATGTATCTGCGGTAGGACACAGGATGTATTCATTTATTTCCCAGATTCTTGCAATAAAAATTTATCTTTATCCCAAACAGCAAGAACCAAATTTTCTTTTCAGTACAGAGTGTTTTCTGTGCGTGATTTGTACTGGCTTTTTAGGTATATGTTTAATGTAGGTTAATTTCAGTCTACAAAGGATTAATCCTGTCTAAGTCACGGGTGTGTGAAATTGAAGCTTTTTACTGCACTGCCCTATGAACTGCGAAGGAAATTAACCTGTTCTGAGCTTCCCGTAGCAGTGAGAATTAAATCTAAGGTTAGTTAGCCATTAGAAAACCCTGCTTTCTTCGCTACCAAAATATATGGTGTCGGTTTTCTTAAGGTAAGCAACTTTAATAGTTCAGATGACAAGACATTTAGGACGCCAGTCGTTGCCTACTGTTCCGCTCTTTTAATATGCACTATCCCAACACGCAACGAGACTGCTAGGTTTGTTCGTTTATGTCGAATTTGTGTTTGCATGGTTGCAAATTAAATGCTTCCCTTATATATATGTTTATAGCCTCACCTCTACGGCGAACAATAGACTTTAGAGTTAAAATAAAACTACTTTTGTTCTGAGGGAAGAAGGAATTTAGATTCGTTTACTTTAATTTCAAGTGATATCAGAATATTTCAAATAGTAATAAAACACTGGAAAGAGACCAGTCTCATCCCGCGGCCTGTGTGTTGCATGCGGCCCACGAGATTGTACAGGGTCCGGCAGAAAAACCTGACGATTTTTAAGTTACAATAAAATGAAAAGCGTAATATCTTTTTACGTGAATTTATTACTAAAATTATCTTTATCTCAAAGCATTTTAACTACAGTATTCACTTCCTGACACATAGTGTCTGTGAGGTGGCATCCCTTGTTGTCAGCACATTCCCACAAGCGGAGGACTTGTGACAAAAGCCTGACGCAATCTTTCGATGTTATCAGGAGTTCTAAGTGAAGGCTCTCTTCGTAAACGTTTTCTTTTTGCGGCAGACGCCGTTTCTCTGAAGTTTCTCACCCACAGCAGTACAGTATTGCGACTAGGGACACCGTCGTTCCGATGAATATTGAAGTGCCGACAAAATATCCGCTGAGTCACAACGACGGAATCGTTCTTTTAGAAATACGTCTCCACAGTGAAAGCTCGATGCTCTACAGAGCAGCACTCCATGGCAAATAAAATGCTTTGAGTCTTGCTAGAAGGGCGCTCAAGATCAAATTCTCCACGCTAACGGTTCCACTCACAGCTGTGTTGCCAAATAGTCAGGTATTTCTGCCGGATCCTGTATTATGAGGCCCACAGCCACATCTGTAAATTCTGCATATACTAAAAAAATTACACCAATTTAAAAGGATAGGTATATCACTTCTGTTACTTTGCACGTGGGACCGCAAAAACAGCAAACAATAACGGGTGTGGTTCTTTGCACAAAAAAAGTTTTGGAAATCCATGGTTTAACACAGTAAGTTTTATAATTATAAACACCTCAAATTCTTTTGGATTCCTGTTCGCCCCTACAAGAAAATAAGACAAGCCGGGGGGAAAAAAACGCATTGAAAATGTAAACGAATCTAGGAAAAGGTATGCAGTCAAACACAACTAGATCACTGAGGTGTATTTAATGACTGTGATGGAAACAACTACATGTTTCGGCCTGTATTGGCCATCATCAGGTTGTCTAGGGAACTTAAGAGTTAGCTATATGCATGCGCGCGCGCGTGGTGTAGAGATCTCTACATACGCATAGCTTGACAAACCGAATCGAAGCAGGGGTCAGACAAAACACTATGAAACATAACTGATACAGATAGTAGTACAAAATACATTAATATAAACTAGAAATTAACTCTATTTGTGGCAGGGGTTGTTTTCGGCAGGTGTGGCGTTGTAGTCGTGCGGAGGCTTGTTCTCTGGCCTTCTCCTTGAAGGTGCTGCCTTGTGCGGGGGGGGGGGGGGCCCGAGCGGCCCGGGGGGGCTTGGGGGGAGGTTCCTTTCCCTAAGCTCTTGGTGCAAACGGTTTCCTGTTTTTCTTTCCCCCTGTTTGGTGCAAAA
>Ga0131853_10019480_pt1 | contig 12347 bp, 16 predicted proteins | sample TergutLab28metaG_FD_92764 | JGI IMG/M metagenome (GOLD analysis project Ga0131853, IMG submission 92764) | Labiotermes labralis P1 segment gut microbial communities from Petit-Saut dam, French Guiana - Lab288 P1 (version 2) (version 2) | ecosystem: Host-associated > Arthropoda: Insects >...
GTTACGCAAGGAGGCAGAATAAAACATTGTTCGGCATAAGGTGTAGGTAGCCTCGTGTCCTACGCAGCCGAGAAGTTTCTCGTACACAGTAGAGCTAATTAATGACTCTCCACGTGAGCGTTCGGAGTTGTCTCTATAAGTGTCATAAAGTGGGTACAACACATAGGCTAAGGTACTAAATTAGACATATTTTCATAAACATTTCGATTTGTATCGTAAGCGGCTGGGAAATTCTTGACTTCTTTTATCATCCAATACCAGACCATGAAGTGACAGAGAGGATACACTTGTAACCCCACACCCTGTCCTCAATATCCCTGGGAGAGAGACCAAGTACCCATTTTAAAAGAGGATAAGTGGGCCTCGGGGACTTTTGGAGAGGCAGGGAAAATCTGAACACACCTTGAAAGGTTTTCGAACCCCGAACCCTCAAGAACGTAGCGAAACATTATGCCGACTACGCTATCTCGACCGTCGAGTTTCTTATCTAGCCTAGCCAATATTGTCCCTTCAGAACTTTGCTCCGGAATGATTTTTTTTAACTTCATTACTGTTTTAATATCAATCATCTTACACAATACATACTAAGAAAGTTATTTTCCTTTATATCAAACGTCAAGCAGTATTAATGAATAATGTGATACATTTTTAAATTTTATGTGCACTCTTTTGTTCAATTTTATTAATACAAAAGTAAAAAATAAGTAAATATTTTGACCCTCAATAAACACACATCGCTTCTTAAATTAATTGTCAAGAAGCCGCTTCTAACCTTTTGTTTTACTACTTTTGAGACAAAATATCAGCATCAACCGTAATACAAGGCCAGTTACTTCACCTACGGTAAGTGTAATGTGATTCGCTTGACACACGGCTTGAATTAGTGCTCGAGTTTTATGCATAACAATTAACACTAAGATCTGTAGTCATAATTTGCATGAAAAAGATATTCCAGCGGGTGTTTTTGCATTCTTACATTTTTGTTTAAACTCCTTTCAGTTTATTTCTTCACGATTTACAGATACAAATGCACGAGCAACATTGCCACACATCAAAACACTCTATCTGTTTGACCGGGTCCAATATTTATCTATCGAACTACAAATCGTCACATCTCTAAAGACAGTTATATTTACTCTGCATGTTGCGTTTTATAGTTTAAAAAATAAATAGCATTAATATTTTGTCTTCGTAATGGGATGCATTATGTTCCGTAGGAGGTAAAACCGAAAGATTAGACTTCATTTTGAAGAAATTCCGGCTTCGAATGGATCAGACACTGCAGATAGGTCTAACTGAAATCAAGCAAGGCAGGAAAACGGAATAAAGGTAGAGAATAGGCCAAAGGATATATATCTCATACAAAGCGACAAATTTCTTGACAGGTTTAGCAACTGTAATTTTGTCAAAAAATTCTTCCTGCTTGTAATTGATTAAATTGATGCACCTCAAAAAATTAATCGATTAAAGAGAGTTTATTGATGGGGCACTCAGAAATTTGAATCATGTGCACATGCATTAAGAGAAGAATTATTTTAATTCTTCAAAAATTAAATGGCTTATAACGCCCCATTTTTTTCTAAGAAACAAATTGCTATAAGGTGCTACAACCGTGTGAGTGTGTCGTTTGTTTTGCAGCCCTCGGACATATTCGTAATTACATTATTCTGAAACGGTTCTCAACATAAAATTGTCCGAATCCATTTGCAACGCCCATTAAATAGGGACATATAATTGCTTTTTCACAATAACTGATAATGGAGAATTTTTCAGAACAATTATGTAACCTTTCAAATTTTCAATTACAAGGGCCACTTTACAAAAACATTGTTTCCAGAGACACGAGCCATCATATTCTTGTAATGCACATGTGCAAATTACGTCAATCTCTGGACCCGTATGCAGATTAAACTTCGTAACATTTCGATCTTTATGTCAAGAATAGAACAATGGTATGCATATAATTTGCATTTTCTGCGAATCCTAGAAACAGAACTACATTGCAGCTTGACAGGAAATGAATATAGGTTGTAGATCCATTGTTAGGAAACAACAAAATCACGAAATACCTACAGGAGCGAACGCTCCATAACACTTTCGCTGTCTGGATAGAGTAATTGCGAACTGGTACACTCTGTTAAACAAAAATCAAGCGACTTGATATTTCTTACGTCCCGCACAGAAATGACGTACAGTTGCCATCATAATTCGAATCCTTTTACTTTCCCGATATTTGTGCATTCGTGGCGTTTCTCTGTCTTGCATTCACTACAACCAATCACGCCGGGCATATATTAACCAAAGCCGTCAAATTATTCGTTTAATTGAGAGTTAAACATGAATTGTCATTAAATTTCCGAGGCGTGTGGCTTGCTAGCTCTGCTTCCACCGATGGATGTTGCGAAAGGGTGGTTGTTTGCCTCACCCGGAGGTAGCCAAGCGCTTTAACGCGTGATGGCAATACTCTTCCGAAACAAACTACATTGGTTCAATAAGAGTCTGCTCAGAGCTTCTGACCTGTAAGGTTGTGCGCGGAGTGAATAACCTTAGAGTTGACAGTAAAAGGCAGTGTAGTGAGTAAGGTCGAGTGGCCTGCGTAAGCTAAGTAGTGATAACAGAATAGTACTGTTAGTACACAATCGCCGAACGTCACAATAAAATAGTGTGTACATTCGACACAACCAGTCCACATATCACCGCATATGACATCCACGAGTGGATTCATCAAGTCCTATGGATTCCAGAACACACTGTCAGCATGATTCAGATTGACGGGACAAATAGGCAAGTTTACATAAAATCGATAGATAGTGCATAGTGCAAGCCCTACTTAGGGAAACAAATGGACAAGCCGAATACAAGCATCACAACGGAGTACTATTGATAGTCAACATAGCAATGGCTGGGATGGGCATTAAAAGGGTCCCTATCGCCAACCTGCCGCCTGAAGTAAAAGAACACGACATACGAACCACGCTCACCTCCTTTGGAACAGTACTGGCTGTAATAGAGAAAATGTGGCCGAAGACGTATAAAGTACCGAATGGAGTACTTCAAGTCACGATAACATTGACTCAACACATTCCCTCACGGTGGATGGGCACAGGGCACTACTGTCATATGAAGGACAGACAGCCACATGCTATGGATGTGGAGACATCGGTCATCTCTATCCGACGTGCTTCAAGCGTCGGGACAGAGGGACGGTGCCTGGTGACCAACAACACATAACGTACGCAACTGTCGCAGCACCCAGCACATCGACACCGCCCACACTGATCGAGAACGCAACATATGTCATACTGAGCAATAATGCAGAGAACCCTGTGGATCATACGCCACCAAACATGGACGTACCACGTCATGAGGACGACACTTGCATAGAAGACACGGACCCTCCACGAACCGTGAAAACAGAATCGTCCCGGATACACAATGATGCACACAGTGAGATGGCACATCAACAACAACAGCAACCAAATCAAATGGAGCAAGACACCGTTATCATAATGGAGGACGCAGTACAGAATGCAACAACTACAGGAGAGAATAGAGAGCTTCGACACAAGAGCAAGGAACATAAACATGAACACATAGAACAGGCAGACAGACAGCATGGGCAAATGCAGCGACAAGGGAGACAAGACTATAGAAGGAATGGACACTGAGTTAGCGTAGCAGGATAAGAAAAGAGCTCAAGACGATATGAGGATCAGCCCGAATAGACCCAAGAAAATGAAAGTGAAGAAGACGTGAGAACCAAAGAACGAACGCTCTCGAAGCAGCACGCGACGGATAGTCCACAAAGACAGGAAGACATGACATCTCATCCCAACACAACAATCCCCCCACCCCACCAACCGTCCCAATGAGCGCCATTAAAATTGCACAATAAATATCAATGGCATAACCGCGCGGACGAGAGTGGGGATGCTGGCTGACTTTATACGACAACATGACTTTGATATAATGTTTGCCCCAGAAGTGACGAGCACGGAAGTTTTGAATGTTCGTGGTTATAACACACATCGGAACATCGGAGCTTCCACACGCGGAACGGCCATTCTAGCGAAAAGCACGTTGCATCTCACAAACATAACTACTTTGCCCTCAGGACAGGCGATAGCGGCAGGCTATAAGGAAATACGACTCATAAACGTTTACGCACCGTCAGGAACAGCAAGGCGGGCCGACAGAGAACAATTCTATACCACCGAGCTGCCATATTTGTTTCATGACGGCCCTACAGATCTGCTTATTGGGGTGATTTCAACTGCGTATTACACGACAATAACACCAGAGGACACTTTCAACCTAGCAGGGCCCTCACGGTGATGACCACGGATTAGTATTGCACGATGCTTGGAAACAGAACCCCGCCCGACCTACATAAACGTACCACTCTCCCCATGGAACCACGAGACTAGACCCTTTCTACATAACCTCGGAACTACAGAGCAGAAAAATGGGAATAAAAATTATTTCTGCCGTCTTCACGGACCACTACGCTGTCGCGATGCAAATTACTATACAAGACACCGACCTGCAGACAGCACGAGGCAGATGGAAGATGGATCCCATACTGATAACAGATGAACGTTCAAAAAAGGATAACATATGAGTGGGTAAAATGGCAGACTTATAAACTGCATTATCCCGATATAACCATGTGGTGGGAGCGGTATGTAAAAAAAAAGCCTTCCTATCCTCATCCGCAAAGAACAGTACGAACTTAACAAAGACTATAAGCTGATGGAAAAACACCTCTATCGGTGCATATATGACATCTTACTTAGTGACATCCCAGAACCCGCAAAACTACCGGCACTCCAACGCTATAAAGTCAAAATAGTACACTTACACGCGAGGCGAATGGAGAAGCTCATACTGGACAACAATGCTCAAGACAAAATGGAGATGAGGAACCCTCCCTCTTCCATATTCTCAAAATGGTCAAACTACGTGGGACAAGAGTCATCCGTCAAATACTAGATATTCAGGGCAACAATGTCTCCGGCCACCTCAAAGTCCTTAACACCTTTGTAACACATTTTCGCCGGAAATATCAACCTACAGAGATAGACCAAACATGTATCACCAGGCTACAAGGAATCATAACACTCACCTGTCCAACGAAGTATGCCGACCTGCTTGAGCAACCTGTTACCACCGCGGAACTCTTATCCGCATTGCGGTCAGGAGCCAAGCATAAAAACTCCAGGCATCGACGGCTTTAGCTTGGAGATTTACATCGCTAACTGGGACACTATAAAACAGGACCTACTTGAGCTAATGAATCAGATGTTTCTAGACAAAAAATCACTCCTCAACAGAAATATTGAATCATAGTCTGTTTGCCAAAATCCAACGGGGACCAGACACCGATTGGATACCGCCCCATCTCCCTCCTGGCAACAGATATAAATTTTTATCCCGGATAATTGCACGTCGTCTGCGCCATATCCTAAAGGATCATCTCCACAGGAGTCAGTTTTGCGGCGTTCCTGGAAACTCCATATTGGAAGCGGCATCACTAGTACGAGATGTCATTGCCTACTCAGAGTCATCAGGATCACCCCTTTGTGTACTTACCGTCGATTTCCAAAAAGCTTTTCATCGTATCTCCCATCACTGCCTCTTTAAAATCTTACACCGATATGGCATCAGCGAATGGTTCATCGAGAGGCTACACGCCCTATACGAAAACGCCATGGCCTCAGTTCAAATTAACGGGGCTTTCGCGGGGCCCGTACCCATCCAAAGTTCAGTGCGGCAATGTTGTCCATTAAGTATGATACTAATGCACTTTGCCTCCACCCCCTTCTTCGCACACTAGGAGACAACCTGTCGGGCATCAGACTAGGCCGAAGTACGCGGAGCCCCCCAGTTGTCGCGTATGCTGATGATGTAACCGTCCTTGTAACCCAACCTGGAGATTTCGCCATCATCCACGAGGCCGTGCGATGCAACGAAAAAGCCACCGCAGCCAAGTTCAACTCACAGAAATCGAAGGCCCTTCCCATTCAGTGGTGGTCGCAACCAGCGACTGCACTCAGAATTGAGTCTCACGACCAAGTCACGATCTTGGGGATCACATATGGAACCACTATTGCAAAATCGGTTAAAGACATTGGGGCAGGAGTCTTACGGTCGGTACGTGCACAAGCATGAAAAGCCTACGCTCGAACCCTCTGCCTCGCACAACGAATACAATATGTACACCTATGTCTTCTCGCGAAAATTTGGTATCTGGCACAAATTCTCCCACCCACCAAGGAGCACGTGCAACAACTTACAACTGTGTACACATGGTCCATTTGGCAAAGTGCAATATTTCAGGTACCTGTGTCCACCCTACAACTTCCTAAAGAACAAGGCGGCTGGGCCATGGCGAACATAGATGCTAAGTGTAAGACGCTCCTCTACGCCCAACTATGGCCCTTATGTACGAAGAACAGCTCTATTACAACAACACTGATGAGAAAGTGGAACCTCACCGGACCCATTGCGAACCCCCTAATGTACACGGCCTCCCAAACGGGATATCCTATATTCGTCATTCTGCCTTGGACATGGCATATGTTGCCCCACCAGGCCCACAAGAAACCATGCAAAAGTTTAAAAATCGTCTCTACAGAGTGCTGTTAACAATGGCCACAACGGGCAACGGTACCAGCGAGCTGCGGATTGACCGCAAATACCAAGGAATCGCATGGCAGCGAGTATGGACGAACGTACAAACCACCGGACATTCCGACCCCATAAAATCAACGTGATATGGTACCATACTCGAAATAATACCGACCAACGAACGTTTGGCTGCAATTCACCTCACCACTACAACGTCCTGCGTGCGATGCGGGGCAACATATACACTATTGCATCGACCAATTGTCTGCGAGGAAGGACCAGTGATATGGACTTTGACAAAAACCAAGATAGCGGTAATACTACGCATACACCCCAAACACATACCAGGAGAGTGGACCCTACGCCCGACTTTCCACCATTGGCCTCCCCAAAACAGGCGGCGATAATATGGATCATGGCCCATCTAGAAGCATACCGTCTCCAGACACAGCGAGGCCTCTCTCTTACCGAATACATGGAATTCCTGCAAAGAGCCCGCTGGAAAGAGAACCACTGGACACCCAAGAAACCCACAGTGGGAAGGTACCTGGATGTGCTATATTTCCTCCAACCCCATCAGCACAAGATTCGTTTAAAGCCGGACTAAAAGGTGATAGTATTGCACCTTACATCTTTGGAGAGCAAACACCTTCCATCCCCTCAAGGACTCATCATGGCTGGCTGTGACACTATGTAGAGTATGGCACAAAGAGACCAGTAAGGAACATGAGTCAACCTGTTGAATCTGTAACGTGTAATTACCAATAAAGACACAGTTTAAAAAAATCCCAGTGTCAGCACATACGTTTATCTTATTGAATATGTTTTATACTCACAAACACTCGATTAAATCATGCAGCAACATATCTATTATTTAATTATACGTTTCAAAAGTTATCTTTGATCCATTGGCAGGGTTAGAAATGCGAGTGACGCAGATATTTCTGTTATTTTTCCGTAATTCTTCTTTCTTTGTTTACCGACATTCCAATTCAGAGGATTCGTGTTCGGATGGGACTAAAACTGGGCATGTGAATTTCGTTATTGCTTGCGGAACGTAGCGGGTCACGAGATCTGACATTGGGCTGCATGATTTGAAACATTTACCGAAAGGAAATGTTGAGAGTATGATGCGTGTGCTGGAAATGGCCGGACTGAGGGTGGTTTCACTCTCGCTTTGTTTCAGGGGTGGGATGTGGGGAGTGAAGTACTGTTGGCACAGGTGCAGCAAGATTTTAGCTTTCGAAACAAGTTCATAACTCTTTTTCCGTGTGGCCTTCTAGTAGACAATAACAGGTATTGTGTTGGGACGTTTGACATACGAAATCTCTGCCTGTGCGTTTCCTCGTGCTTTAAGGAGTCCAGACGACCATCACCAGTGTTCACAACACCACACGACCATCAGAGTGTTCACCCCACCAGACGACCATCACAGTGTTCATCACACCCAGGTACTTGATCTTAAACTGAGCCAGATGAAATCAGTCAGCCGTTTCGCTTAGCTTCCACACACACCTGGTACTACGCACCTGTACGTCCATTACGGTCAGTAACTAGGTTCAGAAACATGCAAAGCAACAGACACATTACTCTCATATTTCTAAGTATTTTGATCCTTCTATTTAAGACGGCAGAGCGGGACGCACAATAATCCCTACTGCAATGTAGTTAAATATTTCTCATTTTGATCTACTGTTAATTTTTTCATGAGAGTAAATATGATTTCATACTGTTCTCAGACAAATTATCTTAGCCACGTTTTTCAGAACAATGATTGGCTAATTTTATTTTAAGATTTTGTCATGCAAAATATCGATCGTGTTGCCTGCATTTCTTTTTAGACTAGAATTCTTCCGAGAACCAACACAATCCCTACCCCAAAATAGCCAACAAAAATATCTTATTATAAGAATTCGTCGCTTATTTTCTTAGTAATTAATCGCAAAGTAGCGGTATTCTTTAAGGTTTGTAAAGTGTGTGGTATAGTTCTTGCATTCTGAAACGGCGCATCAGGTTGTTGAGAATCGAGCTTCGCAGATTTCAGAGGAGTCAAGGAAGAGCCAGCTTCATGATGCCGGTCTTTGCTACTGTAATTATTTGTGTAATGCCTTTCGCCCTGCTTCTGTACTCAACACAGTAATTACAGGAGCTAATTTCTTAACGTAAAACGGCCGGAGAGCTAATTCTGTCCAGAGTGAAAGCCTTAGCTAATTGTGACGTCGCAGGTGCAGTCCTTGAGATCCTGCTAATAAAGTTAACAAAAGTCGAGATCTGTCGAATGTTCTACAGTGTTCCAGATAATTTAATTTACAAATTAATTTTAGTCAGGAAGATTCTGTGTCCGTATGGGCGAGGCAGAATGTGGAACGAAACTTTATTACGACAACCAATTACAATCAGCTTCATCTGTTTTTTGAGATATTTAATTTTTTTTTTTAGTTGAGACGGATATTAAGGATCAATTCGGCCGTTTAACATTTTGGTTTAATTGTTTGGAAAACGTGAACAACATTTCAAGGTATACAAAAACGTGAACAACATTTCAAGGTATACAAAAACGTGAACAACATTTCAAGGTATACAAAATAATTTTCCTAAAGAAGTTAAAACTGAGTGAGTTCCTAAACTGAAAGCCAGATATCCCTGGGAACCTCCGCATCAGAAATCAACACTTTGTTCCTTGAATAGCCACAAAAAAACTGAGAAATGTAGCATTAGTTTAGCGTTAAGAATGTGCACTTGACTGTGACTGTATACTTCTATAAGATTTCAGTTTGGTGCTCAACAGTCAAATCCAGTTCAATGGTAGAAATTTGTAATACGAGGTTTAACAATCCTTCCGATTACACTCTCTTGATACATAATGTTACTTCGCTATTAGTCTGCTAGATGTCAGTGGGCTCTACTTCACAAAAAATAACATAATGTGATACATGTATATGAGTACAAGCATACGATAAGTATATATATATATATATGTACATATAATTTCTACAACACACATAATAGGATACCATAGACCTAACTATTATTAACTCATACATACACATAATAGCAGAAACCCCATTTACCCACCCCACCAAACCTCCATGACACATACAAGATCTCGTGCCCACCTCACCTCCTACCTCCCCACTGCCTAAGCAAATAATAAGTCTCGTATAACTGCTTACAAAGTATTTCATGTACAACCTGAAGATGGCCTTTGTCAAGCGCTGAAACATGTAGTTATACCGTATGTAGTAAATACTAGATATACCTGTACCATCAGATAAAGATGTGTTAGACAAGTACATGTGCTCCACTGTAGTTAGTTTATTGTATTTCAGGGCTTTCAACAGACAAAATTAAATTAAGTAAATAATAAGAACAAAAATGTAGCTTAAATTTCTTCATCTTTAAACATCTACTCCTTGATGCGCATGTTATAACAACCATAAACGTACACAAATTCTCCCTCTAAAATTCCTCTCGTTTTCTCCTTTTTATTTTGGTTGCAATCAAACATTCTCAGGGAGAATGAACCAAAACACATTTTTCGCAGACTAATTCAATAAACAGGGGTATGATACCATAGAGTAAACCACCTTCAAAGACCCACTCAACAGGCCACACGATCAAATTATCACACCACATAATCAATAGCTTGAAGACGGGGAAGAAAATTAATTAAAATCAAAATATAAGAAAAAGATTAAAAATATTGTCTAACGTCACAATTCATACAGACAAAAAAGATGCGTTCAAATAAAACAGAAAATAATGACCTCTCCCCTTAAAGAAGATAGTAAAAGAAGCAGATATCCTCAGATAAAACAGGAAGAAATAACCAAGCCTACTAATGAAAACAGAAAAACAAACCAAATAACACAAATACTGTAATTTCGTGCACTGTAAACAGCAAAGCAAAAAAAAAATTACAAACAAATATCGGCATTATACACATTACCCTTTCTTTCTAGAAACATGTATATAGCCTGACAATGAACAGCATAGTTTAAAACGTGTTGTAATAGCACGTAAATGCGAATAATAAACATTATTTTTCTACCGACTAAAGAAACGCAAGTACTTTCCATTTATACTAACTAGCAAGCATGATTAGATGTCAATATTGAAGGTAAAAACAGATCTCGAGTACTCCTGATTCTGACTGACTTTATGCACCGGAAGCAGAAGGCATAAGATTTTTCTTCAAGAAAAACAACAGAGGGGGAAACTTTAGTTTAGCTTCGATAAAACGACATGACACCTAAACAAACATTCTGATTGATGCTGAATGCCACACTGCCAAAGTTAAAACTTCATACTGGCTGAATTATTTATGTTTGTAAGTGAGCACCTTAACACGTTACAAAGTTTAGCCTTCATCAGTACGTAGTAGTACACAGGCATGCTTATTGATGCTCTGGCATTATACAGCATAAATTCATACTTTAACTGTTGTGTAAGAAAAAGTATATAATCCATAACTGCATGTATTTTTGAGCTCTTACGTCTAAGTTACATGCCCACAAATCACGTATAGTACCTGAGAATTAATGTGATTCTAAGAATCTAATTCTCATTGTGCCAAAAGTGTGTATCTTTTCTCCGCATTCTGACACAAAGTTCCTCTTTACTGCTCAACACAACTAATACAGAAGTTCCAGTTTTCAACCTCCTCAACCATTTCCCATTTCTCATATTGCTCTGTTACATCTATTTAATTCAAATTTCATACCAAACAGCTGCTTCTGACAACCACGAGAGCTTATTGGCTTAAATAAGTAGGTATCGATACTTACATAATAGGTATTGATAATATATGTGTCGCATGGCCACTGCTCCTTACAAATTTTGGCAATAGACAAAACAGCTTAATAGCCACTGTTTTCTACCCTATAAGCACTAATTTATTAAAGGATAAAACTGAAATAAACCTGATTTAGCTCGTTTGAAAGAATGCGATAATGAAAACAATTGTATACAATTGTCTGAGCGTCCTTTCCCAAGGGAAGACAGTGCGACAAGCTGATCATACATTACGAATTGTCCTACCGTGTGTGATTGTGTGTGAGCTACAAACCTCAACAATGAGGTCCGAGTTGGGCTGTTGTGCCGCAAAAAAAAATCGCTTTCAGGAGGAAGCCAAAAATATGGCAGGTCAAACACTTTCATGGTTAATAACAATCTACTATACAATACGCCGACCGTGTTTTAGAGCACTTCTAGTTCCACGCAATTCATTATTGCCCAGTAAAAAAATGGAAAGCCAGTAAAAAGAAAAAATATAGAGTTATCGTGAGTTCTGGAAACTGTTGAATTTCAAATATTAGGTACAGAAAAATACAAGCCGTGAGTCAAGGATAAAACCGACTATTTCTAAATGCAAGAAGGCTTAAGCACTGCTCCTAATTGCAAAATTTGTCACTGGCGCCCTCACACATGCACGTTTACAGAAAAATTAGTTCTTAGAATGTGGATTAAGTGTGTTATAAGAGGCAAGATTGCAGACGATATTATCAATAAAAGGAAAACTGATAATGCTCTATGGATATTAATAAAAGTGTGCTGGGAAGCACTGCAATGGAAGAATTTCGCCACTGCAAACAAAAAAAAAAAACCTAATTTTAAAGACAAATTATAGTGGCATTTAATTCTTTCACAGTCGGTATTACGAATTCTTGTTTCAAGTGTGCATGCCATAGTCGAAGCCAAAAGCAAAGGAAAGAGAA
>Ga0131853_10019481_pt1 | contig 12346 bp, 9 predicted proteins | sample TergutLab28metaG_FD_92764 | JGI IMG/M metagenome (GOLD analysis project Ga0131853, IMG submission 92764) | Labiotermes labralis P1 segment gut microbial communities from Petit-Saut dam, French Guiana - Lab288 P1 (version 2) (version 2) | ecosystem: Host-associated > Arthropoda: Insects >...
GAAGGGGGTCGCCCTTTTTTATAGTTTTAGTTGGGGTGGCTTGGGTGGGTTGAGCCCGTTCTGAAGAACTTGAGGGAGGGGAGGTGGTGGGGTGGGGGGGGGGAGTTATTGAACACAAAATGTGTGTTTTGATTTTGCTACAAATTCTTTCTGAAATATTTCTTAGTCTAAGAATAATTCAGCGAAATATTGTCATAAATGTCAACATGTCTTCCTGTAGAGTGCCCGCTATTCTTTTCATATTTTAATGAAACTTGAATTTTCTCGACAAATTTTAGAAAAATGCTGAGTATAAAATTTCATGAAAATCCGTCCAGTGGGAGCCGAGTTGTTTCATGCGGGCAGACAGACGGACATGACGACGTTAATAGTCGCTTTTCGCGATTTTTCCATCTGGCATAACAGTAAGTCATTTTTGTTATTCAGTGAATCATTTAAGCTACGTTCCATTTCAAACGTGGACTACTTTTGAATGCGGGGTGGGGGGAAAACCGCCCATGATTCTGTTGTGGTAACTCCTTCGATGGTAACAACATTACATTTGAAGAATGTTAACTTGATTGAACTGGATCCCGTTCTATGAAATTATGGGCTATAGACCTGTCGTCCTTGAATATGAATACTGTAAAGCACAGTGATTACTGTTTATTTCAACTTCCAGGGTTGTTACCGGTCTTCTCACTGGACATAACACCCTGAGGAGACATCTTCACCTACTAGGGCTGTTGTACAGTCCATTGTGTAGGAGGTGATGAGCAGAGGAAGAAACTTCGCCCCACGTTCTTTGTGAGTGTAAAGCTTTGGCTTCACTCAGACATGTGTATCTGGGCTCCTTCTTTTTGGAACCAGAGGGCATTAAGAGTATAATTCTAGGGGCCATCTGGAACTTTGCAAAGTAACAGGGCTCACATAAATTGATATGGGCACAAAGGGCTCGTTAATTAAGGCCTAGGTGCATCGGGACCATGAGGTGCCGAACCCATACTTAATCAATTTTTATCACCTGTTCTGTCATTAACAGCTCTGCACTCCGCCCACACGGTGCATTTCTGTGTTTCGTATGGCTTTTCGCAGTAACAGCTGTTATTTTCTGAAAGGAAGCCAACTGATTGATCTTTGCACAGGAAGTCATGGCACGTAGCTGCACGGAAGAGGAGACAGTGCAAGTCCTGAAACAGAAAGTACTGTACGACCGTTACAATGTGGTTTGCTCTACATACAGCCCGGTACCAAACTGACATACTTTAGCTACTGAACTTCTTTTGACAAAGTGGACTCGTCCTTCTGCGTAACTCCACCTGCAGGAATGCACTAATGATGCGGCATGTGTAGCCTGGCTGTTAACACGACTTCTGATCGCAACACTGTGTACTGTCTGTGACGTCAGGAATTAAATATTATTTAGACGAACTTCGGACTAAAAACGTTGAAGACAAAGCCGGATGTACTGAAACCCACTGACTGTGAAATCTTGTTCACATGTTGCTAGGACAGTTAAAAGGAAAGGGAAAGCGCTTGAAAACGAAATTTGTTTTCGTCCAAGTAATGGATAGAAAGCTTTATTGTGTGGACATGGGTCTTCCAAAAAAAAAATTGCCTGTCCTTGAAATGTGACATCCTGAGGACTCTGTACAATGACGCCAGGTTCTTCCACCGCTTCTTGAACCGCTAATCTTTTCCCCGTGTTTAACTGAGCATAATTTGAGACTGGTTATATATCTTTACGCCCGCCTGCTTTACACTACACGGAACAATCCTTCTTAACCACAACAGGGTTGTTAGAAGTTTATTGCAATCTGTGCGGCTGAATGGGGCCACATCAGTCGCGGGGGGGGGGATGAAATCTGATTTAATTTTATATTTTTGTGTATATGCTGTCACTGCAGCATCAGTTCAGGAGTAAACATAGATAGATTCCACAGAAGTTATTTTCGCATTGGACCTGGAAATGTCTTAATTCGGCACTGTCAATTGGACAGGTGGCTTGCTCGACAATAGAGCCAGTCCAAGCACTGTGAAAGAGGGGTAAAATAGTCCAGCACCCCCTGGGGGTTAAATCTGCGTTATCAACTGCCTAGTTTAGTCATAATGCCGACTAAACTTGGCTGTTCGAGAGGCGACAATTTAACTTTATACCAAATGTTGTGTCCATACTGTCGGTAATATGTACGGATTTCATGAAATGTCAGTAAATTCTGCAGATGTCCCTCGATATGTCGTTTTGCGTTTATTTTCCAACTAAACTGTTTCCGACATATCTTACCTCACCAGCTTGTCTGGACTGATATATTGCTGCCGAGTCGCGCATGCGCACAGTAGCATGTTATCCGCAATTCCATGTTCATCTTTCACAGATTTATTTTATATTGTACCGGGATGTACTTACATGTTTTACATGGACAGGCGTAAACGAAATGCCGCGAAATTAATTGAACTGTTGTGTATTAATGCTGCCTTATGAAACGTTTTGCAATCGACTTTTAAGGGATTCTCAGGATAACACAATGTAATAGACAATAGACAAATAAGATATTTGGGACACTGTCCATTATCGCAGGTCATGAAACCCAGAACATTCTGGATACGGAATTTCTGTCCCTCTTCGGGCTGAAAGAGGGCAGAAAGAACCAACGGTAGAGGGTACTTCAGAAAAAGAATTCTCTGTCAACCAGTTACATGTAAGTGCTCTTTTTTACCGGGCAACCCAGTTAATTTCTCCCTGTCCTCTTTCCACCTGAAGATGAAAACATCTTGATATGACATCCGAGGTTTGGACCAGAGAAAGTTTTCTGACACACCTTGTAAATTTACTATATTTTGTTGTTCTGGCGTTACTGCCTGACTACCCTATATCACGGAGTCTTTATTAATATTTATAACTTCTTTATTTATTGAAAAGTTATTATATCGTTCTTTATTATCACAAACACATTTCAGCTTATTTACTCTCTAATGTCAATATTAAAGCTTTAATTGGCCTCGGACAGCAGACGAGGTGCAAAATATCGATCACGTCCAAGACAACCCTCAGGCTGATTCCAGCAGGGAAAGAAAAAAGATGACGTACTGCTGAAAGTATTAACCCTCACTTATGGAGGTAAAAAAAGGGGTGGAGAAGATCAGTTGGACCGATCTCTGAAGAGTGAAAACATGTTACACAGAGACAAGGAAGAGAGGAATATCATACATAGGAAGAATGTCAGGACTGGACACATCTTGCATAGGAACTGCCTTCTATATGACGTTGTTGAAGGAAAGATAGAAAGGACGGTAAAACAAGGAAACAGAGGTAAGCACATACTGGGTGAGTTAAGGAAACGAACAGGTACTGGAACTTGCAAGAGGAAGCCCTGGCTCATTTCGCACACTCTGAAGAACTCGGTTTCGAAGAGACTGTAGACCTGTCGTAAGGCATCTGGATGTGATGATAAACAGTCTCAGAACCCACAGACGCAGTGCGGCCGGGAAGACTGTACCAAGTCTGTGAATGTTGCCCATGTCAGAATCTGCACTTCCGGCATTCCGACGGCGCTTTTGAATTCTTGCCTGTCTTCAATTCGCAAGTCATTCAATATGCATCGATTTTCCCTGTGGTCTGTCCGCTTGTACGACCAGTTTCTAATCCACCATGGATTGTGTTTTCTTCTTGTTTGTCTGCCACTTTTCCTGTTACAAACAAACAGAAGAAAACCAAACAAAAACCTAATCGACTCCGTCAATATTGTCAACTGAGATCTTTTAGGCAAATAAATGCAGTTTGAACAGTATATATCCTGGATATTGTATCCGCCGATATAAGACTATCTTGAATTTTTTATACCAAATTTATGAGTCGACATGACAACGATTGTCTTTTTAAAATCTGCATGAGTCTCCCGTGTTCATATGTCTGTCGGTATGTCTATATCTCAAGCACACTACAAAAATTATTTCAACTTGGTGAATAACTTATCGGCCAATATATCTCTCTCCTGTATGTGAAAAACTGGAGTCACTTTAGCTTGCATTACAGGTCGACGCTCTCAGCAATGTAAGTGCGCCCTTGTTCTGGAGAAGCAACCTGAATTACAACGGGACGTAAGTCAATTATTGACCAATCTTAGCGTCAAGCTGCCAGAGCTGCTGCTTCGGGTTCGCAAGTCTCTTTGTAAAATTTCGGTACGAATATCATCAATCCTTAAACATATTTCCAGGGTTTTCCCAGCCCCTCCATTCAAATCCTTGGACTGTACCTTGGATCACGTCTGCTTCCTTTCGCTTCGTTTTCCAGTTGGTATTCACCGTTCACCATTCCATTCGGTGCTATGTGATCTCCAGCACTGGCAGTGCAGTTAACTGAGATCTGTATATCATTTAGCAACCCTAACAGAGAATAAATTACTGACGTAAAATAAATAAATTACTTATTTACTCACTCCATGGAGCAGGGTCTTTCTTGAGAAGCTAACCGGTTCTCAGTTAATCAAGAAATTCCCCGCATTTTATGGAATCCGAAGGTTCATTACCGCATTCACAAGTGCCCGCCACTTGTCCCTACCGTGAGACGGCTCAATCCAGTCCATACCCCCACGTTCCACTTCCTGAAGATCCATTTTAATATTATCCTCCCATCTACGCCTGGGTCTTCCAAGTGGTCTCTTTCCCTCAGGTTTCCCCATCAAAACTCTGTATGCACCGCTCCCCATTCGTGCTACATGCACCGCCCATCTCATTCTTCTCGATTTTATCACCGAACAATATTGGGTGAGCAGTACAGATCATTAAGCACCTCATTATGTAGTTTTCTCCACTCCCCTATTACCTTGCCCTCCTTAGGCCCAAATATTCTCCTCAACACCCTATTTTCGAACACCCTCAGCCTACGTTCCTCCCTCAATGTGAGCGACCAAGTTTCACACCCATACAAAACAACTGGCAAAATTATAGTTCTGTAAATCTGAATCTTTAAATTTTTTGATAGCAATCTGAAAGACAAGATATTCTGCATTGAATGATAGCAAGCATTTCCTGACTTCAGTCTGCTCTCAATTTCTTCCTGAATAGAATTTTTATTTGTTAATGTTGTTCCGAAATATTTGAACAGTTCCGCCCTTTCAAAGGAACTATTATCATTCTTTACACTGTGACTTCGTCCTGCATTCTGATCTTGAGTCATGACCATGTACTTAGTTTTATCAGCATGTACTTATAGTCCAGTCTCCTTACTAGCAACTACTAAACTTCTGCGTTTTTCTTTGTAATAAATAAATAAATAACTGCATATCTCCCTCAATTTCATTAAACACCCGTACCCTCAATATCTGACACAACTCTTTCTTCCACATATTAAAAGTAGTCTTGGTATTGGCAAGCAGATTATGGTCGCGCGGTTTAAAGTGCGTGTTCGCTGCCGCTCGCTTGCTGGGATTGCTGGTTCGAATCCCATTGGTGGCATGGATGTCTTTTGTTGAATGCTGTGTGTTGTCAGGTAGAGGTCTCTGAGTTGGGCTGATCACTCGTCCAGAGGAGTCCCACCGGGTGTGGTGTTTCTGAGTATGACCATGAGGCCTCGATAATGGGGAGGCTCTGGCCTAGTAGGGTCTGTCGCACAATTCAGGGGAATATTAAAAACAAATTACTCTTGCCGTCCGGTACTAAGTTAATTCTGGAATGGTAACTCATCTTAATTTCAGTTACGCTCCTTCAGAAGTATCTAACATTTGTGATCTTACTGTTTGATTCGTTTAGTGACACGCTACGGGCTGGGCGGTCCGGCAATCGAATTCCGGTGGGGGCGAGATTTTCCCTACTCGTCCAGAACGGCCCTGGGGTCTACCCAGCCTCCTGTACCATGGGTACCGGTTCTCTTTCCTGGGGTAAAGCAGCAGGGGCGTGGCTTTGACCAACCCCTCCCATTTATGGCCGAGGTTAAAGAAAGAGTAGAGCTATACCACTACTCCCCCTCTGGGCCTTCGTGGCCTGTTCTAGGATGAACTTTACCTTTACCTTTTACTGTTTTATTCAAGCCTATTAATTTTATTCTAAAGTATTCCTTCAAATATTTCAGCGAATGTCTACAAGTTTCATGTCTTCCTCAGTTCAGACTATCATAATTAATATGGCTTGGACACTGCAATTACTGCAAGTTGGCGGGCTTCTCCTTTCTAAAGATTTTGAACATTTTTCAGCAAACGATATTCTAGGTTGGTTCCGTTCTCATTGATCTACTACCAGGGGTTTCAAGCACGCGACCTGTCAGTCAGTTTGTTACTGCCCTTACACTAATTTTGTTCCAAGTACTGAATGGGTCCCTTCTCAATGCTGACAATTTCATGTATTTTTAATACAAATATTTATAATCTCATCCTTGAAATCGAGACCAATACGAAGTTTAGAATATTCGGACACTAGTCAATGTTGCAATGTTGCAGGAGACCTGCATTGTACCGCTGCGATATCTTAACAAGAGAGGCACTGCACATGTACAAGTAACACAGGTGCTTTCGCATACACTGTGTTTCCGTGGAAGAGCATTAAGTATTACATATTCTGAGTGTGTTTTTGTAGTCTTATTCATCCAGCATTCACAACGCATGCTCCATTGTGTATTGTCATCTGTGACCTGTCCGACTCTACCATGTTTTTCCACATTATCTTATAAACGTAACAGTTGAAAAAAAAGCCTTTGGACAGAAAAGTTTTGCTTTCTCTACAAATCTAGTCTGAAATATTTCTGTAAGATAAATTCAGCTAGGTGTTATCATACATATCAGTAAGTGTTCATGTAAAGTGCATGTAATTCAGCTAGATGTTATCATACATGTCAGTAGGTGTTCATGTAAAGTATATGTTATCTTTGTCAGATTTCAATGAAACTTGAGATTTTGTAGAGAGATTTTCGAAAAATACTCAATGAAAATTCGTCGAGTGGGAGACGAGTTGTTCCATGCGTACGGACAGACAGACGGACGGACGGACGGAGCGACATGACGAAGCTAATAGTCGCTTTTCGAAATTTTGTGAACGCGCTTAAATATTCGCGTAGTTTATGAAAATTTTTCTGTTTCACAATATCTTGCAAAGGGACTGACATCATGTGCGGATGCTAAGAATATGAACAAATGTTTAACGGAAGCAGCAGACAATGGTGGCTTTTAAAAAGACTCGTCCTGCAAGCACAGTGCGGATCGTGTCAGTGGCTTGGCTAGACATGTAGAGTGGACGCTTAAAAAAAGCTGTGAATGTTTTGTATCATATTCAGCTTCAGTGATGACAGTGGACCGTACAGATTTGCAGGTATTGCAACGCAAGCGACGGGTGAATTAGGATCTCTACTTAATGGTGGGAATTTTAAAACTGGTGCTTGTGGAAGGAAACACAGGCGATGATATTTTTTTGAATTGGGGACTCCTTTTTTTTTTTTTGGCGCAACATGCCAACTGGGGCCCAGGCCACCGCATTGTTGAGGATTCTAGATGACACACATTTAGACACACACACACACACTCGGTAGGTCTCCTCTGAGTGAGTGATCGGCTCGTCGCACAGACTACTACCTACACAAACACACACAACGAACGAACACCCATGCTCTAAGCGGGATTCCAGCCCGCGATGACAGAAATCAAACTGCTTCAGACCTTTGCCTTAAACTGCAAGGCCACCGCGATCGGCCGTGGTTCAGTTCAGTCAAGGCCAATATCTGCTCTGGAAAAGTTCGCTTTCATTAATTACAAGTCTGGGGCTGTTATTCGGGAAATAACTGGCGTTGCGGCAAAATTTAAAATAATGAAAGATGTCGAGGGCAGATTTACTTCTTTGGTGTCCGCGCTTTTGTTCATCAGGACATGCTGCGTGCAAAACGTGTGAAGATGAGACATGTGATGGACACTTGTAAAATAGTGGGATTCAACCCTGCGGGCATATCAATTAGGGAAAACTTTATAATTACAACAAACTATTCTCTTTTGTACCGTAGCTACATGTTCCGGCTAAAACCAAGCCATCATAGGACTAGTATAAAAATACACGCATAAAATTATTTTGAAATTATTGTGACATAGACAACGGGGTGTCTCAAGTTTAGTACCACCTTCATATTGAGGCGTTAGGATTAGAAATATAGAGTGACCATGGCGAAATAATTAACCACGGTAATGTGAGGTGAATGAATCGTTGGTGTGTTTTACAACAGCTTCTTACTTGCTGAAGGATATTAACTTATTCGTAGGTAGAAGAACTGGACGATAAAGAATGGATAAGTGATATGACATTTTGTGTGGATGTGACATTTCGCTTGAAATCTCGTAACAAGGGGCTAAAAGGCAAAGGCAGGCTCACTGCAGGCAAATTCTTCAGCACAAAGGCTTTCAAATGTAAGCTTCGATTGTGGGTGAAATAAATCAAATTGCACAACCTTGTTCGCTTTCTACACCTGAAGCACCTCAAACCTGTTTTTCTTGGGAATATTAAAAAATATTTCATGGACAATTTTCTGCTACGAGAGGAGATCGGAGAACAGTTTCAGAGCTCTAAAATTATGAATCGGAATTTATGTCGTTTCACAAATGTATATTAATATTTTCAGTCACATACACAACACACATTTCTTTATAATTGTGTTTTACTTGGCGACTGGTTATGGCTCTGAATGTGGGTCATCATCAGGCCATTACACTGGAACACCAAAATATATAGGAAAATGTGTGTGCCGTAAGGTTGGAGAGTTCCCTCTTTTACTTTAGAAATACATTATATATGTATACGAAGTGCGTAAGCTCTTTTTACGTAAACCTTTATTCCCAACCCTCGGCTTGGAAATTTGTTCTGTTCGCAGTTATGCGTCAAAATGTAACATTTTCTTGTGTCAGTTAGGGAAGTGATGGAATACCTCTCTGATTTTTCATAGGAACTGTCCTTTGAATCCTCACTTTTGTACTCAGTTTGGGTATGTACATTCTGAACAATAATACGGCGTCTTACAAGCGACATCCTGTTACTAACAAATTGCACAACCTTATGATACGCTAGAATATAAAATATACCTGCCCTAATTGACGATTCCATTTCCCTCTCAGTTCAGTCAGTGCCTCTTTGTTTCCGCCCTCCCCGCTGTACTGCCACAAAGTCTAATCTGCAGTTCCACAGTTCTTCTGCTGTTGTCTTCGGTGACCCTGAACTATACAGCAGGGGTGCAAGAGTTTTCTAAAAATGTACAAGCCACCCCAAATCTCTCGGCCCCAGAAGAGTGACATAAAGCAAGTTCCATACTAAGGACACACAAATATTAAGAGCCACTGTACAAAATTTAGCCTTCCGGCCGACCAGGCTCCCGGAATTTGTCCACCCCTGCTATTCGTACTCTTCACACCCAATTTCCAAATCTCATCTTTATTCTTCGTTGCTTGGGTCCTTCCGAATCACGTCGGCCTAGCCACCTTCATGTGCCTATTATCTAGAAATTCTGACAGCCTCAAATCCCTGGATCCCTAAGGGCCTGTCCATAGCTGTGTAGGCACAGCTTACCTTACATTTGTAGAGACAGAAATGAGGAGTAAAAAAATTTATCCTAAAGCGAAGACAAACTATTGGTTGTGGCGTTTTCATTCCGGCAGAGAAAGGAAAAGATACATAGTAGTTAATGTGGAAGACGTTTTGTGGACATGTTCGTTTTACATCGTCACTTTGTGAATGTTACTACTTAAAGAACACTGGTTCAGAACTGCAAAATGTAGCGTGAACTAAACCAGCTCCATGCAGCAGAGTCTTTCCTGAGAAGCTGACAGGTCTAGTCAAGATATTCCCCGCATTATGTGGAAACCGAATATTCATCACCGCCTGCACAACAGCCCGCCACCTGTCCCTATCCTAAGCCAGATCGATCCAGTCCATGCCCCTGTCCCACTTCCTAAAAATCAATTTTAATATTATCGTTTCATCTACAACTGGGAATCCCAAGTGGGCTCTGTCCCTCAGGTTTCCCCACCAAACCCTGTATACACCTCTGCAGTCTATGCTGCATGCCCAGCCCATCTAATTTTATCGATCTGATCACTGAATAAAATGTGGATAGGTGTGCAAATCATGAAGCTCCTCATTATATAGTTTGTTTTTTTTTCCACTCTCCTGTCACCTCGTCTCTCTTAGGACGAAAATCCTCCTCAGCAGCCTATGTCCTCTTCCTGTGCGAGAGACCAAGTTTCACGTCCATGCAAAAAACAGGTAAAATTGTAGTTCTGTATATCTTAATCTTTATGTTTTTGGATAGCAAACTGGAAGACAAAAGATTCTGCAACGAATGTTAGCACGCATTTCCTGACTTCAGTCTGCTTTTAACTTAAACATGGAGAGCTACAGCCGGAAAGCGAGGCGTTTGTTGTAGGTCTAAAGACTGGGTCATTGACCTTTTAAAGCCTGCCGGTTACTAAACATACTATCAGGTTTAACATTCTAAAATTTTGCATGCTGATTACATTGCCTTTATACGTTTCGTGCGGCTCTCAGAAGCAACAGTACTTTTTGCCTTATACATCATTAACAGATTAGTTTTTATAACCGAAGCAGAGAGTGTTTACTGCGCGGTAGGTCCTGAGCCCTTATATAAAACATACATTTCGTCCTTAAAGGGTTAATATCGTAAACTGCATGAGGTAATCCAGCAGTGGCAACATACACGCGTAGAAAATGTGTCTCTGATAAGGACAATAATAAATTCATTACGAGTAGAAGCACAATAATACAGTTATAGATTCATGACGAAGTTTTTTGAAAAGTGGCCTTATAAGAATGTCAGTCGCACGCACATAATGTAAAATCAGTCACCATGGTGACATTGAGTTTCACTCAGGCATTAACCTAGTTAGTCATAATGAACGTACCCATACTCCGTCCACACTTTCTCTTTAAGTTTGAATTCTACACTGAACACAACCTCTTAGTCTACTGTCTTCGAGGATGTGACGTCCTTGGTGAGGAGGAAACTCACCAATGCTTCGCAGGAAAATACTGCCTCCATCTATAGGAGCAATAATTTTAAAAATATATGCAGTAAGCCTATTTGAGGAAGTGACAGAAGGAAGAGCGCTTCACGAGGGAGAGAGCTTCAAGTGTCTGTCGAAGTATGTACTGTACTGACAGCAGTAGGACGCTACAGAATTGATATCATTTCAGATAATCCCAAAGGTGTCTCTCGAAACGTGCAGAACACGTGCGTAGTCATAACAACAGTGATACACTAACAGCAGCCTGACCTTTCAAATTCCTTCGCATACACATGAACAGAGAAACTGCCAAAACATGGGCTACAGCAGCATTGAACAAAATGCGGGCCTTCTGCGTTTGCATTGCGACCCGCCAGCTAATTTCGGAAATGTCGAATATTAGTAGACGGATTATTTTATCCGCATTCACACAAAAAAAATTATTTATTTACAGGTTGTGTTACTGACAATACAACATACTGTCATCTGTGGCCGTGGGGTCGACTCAGACTCTAACAGAAAGAGTACCAGGAATATTTCTTGAGGGGTAAAGACGGCCGTTGTTTAGGGCTGACAACCTTACCATTTTAATGTGCCGATTGTCTTGAGATGTGGGAACCTCAACCTCCTGGAAACTTCGTGACCTGTAATAGGCCTGTAGCAGGGATTGCTTTACCTGTTTTACATACTGTCATAGGACAATGTAAGCAGTATTTCTGCCTCACGTGAAAGTAAATATCTCACTGCTTCGCGTTGTTAGTTGTAGGTTTAGGAACAGGAAGTGGCTAAATGTAAGCACTTGGCAGCACAGCAAGTGTCAGCAGCGCTTCTATCTCGCAAGTCGGAGCCTCTCTCCTACCGGCTGTTTTCCCATTCGCAGTCTATGGCTTTCAGGTGTTGTAGGATTAATTCGAAATTTCCCCAACATTTGCACTATTGACGATTGGCACCAGTAATTAAAGAGGTAAATTTCGCCCTGTAACCCTTCATGAAGCCACAGAAGTGGAGTAGATGTACCACGTATACCTCTACTCTTTTTCTAATGGCGGCGCTAGATGGGGGTGGGTGGTTAACGCCACGCCCCGGCCGGAGAGAACCGGTACTCATTGTATGGGAGGCTGGGTGCAATCCAGGTCAGGTCTGGATAGGTGCGGAAAATCTCGCCCCCACTGGGACTCGATTCCTGGACCGTCCAGCCCGAAGCGAGTCGACTTAGCTATCCCGGCCCACAGTGACACCAGGCACTGTCATTAAATAAAAAAAAGGTAAAGTGCACCCTTGTACAGGCACTGAGGCTCTGTACAGGCCGTACGGCCCATAGGGGGAGTAGAGGTATAGCTCTACTCTTTCTTGACCACGGCACTAGAAGGGGGTGAGGGGTCAGCGTC
>Ga0131853_10019482_pt1 | contig 12346 bp, 10 predicted proteins | sample TergutLab28metaG_FD_92764 | JGI IMG/M metagenome (GOLD analysis project Ga0131853, IMG submission 92764) | Labiotermes labralis P1 segment gut microbial communities from Petit-Saut dam, French Guiana - Lab288 P1 (version 2) (version 2) | ecosystem: Host-associated > Arthropoda: Insects >...
CCTGAGTATTCCCATGATCATATGATGGTCTGACCCGATGTCCGCCCCTCTCTTATTCCGGACATCTAAGAGTGATTTTCTCCAATTCCGGCTTATACATATATGGTCTATTTGGTTTCCCCCATGTTTATCTTTGTCCGGGGGTATCCATGTCATCTTGTGCCCTTCCTTATGTGGGAAAACCGTACCACCAATAACGAGGCCATGTTTCCCACAAAGCTCGATCAAAAGTTGTCCATTTTCATTCTCCTTATCACAAGGCATTCCATGTCTGCCCATTATGTGTTCAACGTCTTGGTTATTATTTCCTACTTGTACATTGAAGTCTCCCATCATTACAATTATGTCACTTCTCTTTATACCCACCAAGGTTTTATCCAGAAGGCTATAAAAGGCTTCCTTCTCATCAAGTTCAGCATTCTCTATAGGGGCATACCATTGTACTATAGACATTTTCCTTAACTTGGTTTGGATCCTAGCTGTAAAGATCCTGTCTGATATTGGATTCCATTCTAACAGTGCTCCTCTTATATTTTTATTTACTAATATCCCGACTCCTCTTATATGGTCATCATCTGCGTTAGGCATTCCTGAGTATACAAAATCGTTACCATTTGTATTCTCCGTTTTTCCACTACCATTCCATCTGACTTCACTAACACCCATGACAGCCAGTTTATATTCTCCCATGATCTTATTTAACTGGGCCAGTCTACCTTTTTGGTATAATGTTCGGACGTTATATTGTCCTATTCGTGTCTTCACTCTAGAGCATTGATTCGTCAACAGATAGTCAGTCCGGCTTTTCTTTCTCATAGACTTATTGAAAACAGTAGAATTTCTGCGCAGGCAGGGTGTTAACCTACCTGTCCTATCCTGATGGTGGGGCTGCCACCTTCTTGGCATCAGGCTGCCACTTCTGTGAAACCTAAATATCTATGGCATTTCCTCCACAGCAGTTGGTAAGGTTATCCCGCCTATACTTGGTCACCAGAGCCTCGTCTGTGTTAACAGGGTCCGCCACTTGAAGGTGAGGTTGGTGCTTGGGAAGGAGAGGTTATATTAGCTCCCAAGGAGCGTCACATCACTTCCCCTTAGACCCCATTATATATAATAAACTTATTATAAAACAAAAATTTGTGCATTAAGTTGGTCATTTACTTAGATTATACTGAGATGCACAGTCAGCAAATCATCAAGCAATTGTTAATGGTATTCATTTACAGTGCAGAACTTCTTCTTTCACACCAGATCACATTCTCGTGTCATAATGTGTGCAGAAAAAATTGTATAACAAGTGGTTGTGTAAATTATTGCCAACCTTCCACTTTGATTGTTTGGTTGTTCCTGACAATAAATCCCAGCAGTGAGTTTAAGAAAATTAAAAAAAAAAGCCTCAGATTAAGATTAGAAGATAATGTAAATATAACACAACACAGACTTTGATCTACACTGCAATACAGAGGGGCTTTTACATGTGGAGAGGTGAATAAACCATGTGCTCTGTGGGCATTTTTCTTAGAACGGTTTGGATGCCTTGCAACTCCACCCATATCACTTGGAATTTAAATCAACCAAAGTCACTTGGAACCTGGTTAAGCAGAGAATTACTGCTGGACTGCCACTTAGGTCCCACTGTGTTTATCCGTGATGATACGATGAAGCAATGAAAGGAGGGAATGAGAGAAATGGAAGACCATGAGACATACGCTCAAAGCAACAATCTCACTCGCTGTAAATCTCAAGTTTGTCGACCTCAGAATTTGAACACAGGCAGGCTACTTATGTGGTCAGCGAGCCCCCATGCCCCTCGCTTATCTCACGCACTGTAAAAGCCTTCATGATAAGTATATGTTCATGCTGCAAGGTCATCTACCATGTCGTCTGCCACGTGATGTAGTATGTCCATACCACATCACATGTCACCTACATATTATTACTTATCCAATGTCAAGTTTTACCAGTCTGAAATCAACTACCAAGTCAACAACATACCTTGCTTCTCCTGGTTTCCGTTAGGCTTGCCATCTTCATCATTAGCGCCATTATTTCACGTCAGGCACATCACCTTCTTTTTCTTTACTCTCACTGTGTGGAGTTTCACTTCCACTGGTATCAGATTCAGTATTATCAAAGGAGGCCCTGGATTATTAATGTTCACCCATCTCCAATTACTTGTTGGATATTGCCGACTTCTTTAGTGTGGCCCTGCCGGTAAATCATATTGTGCGTCCGAGGGTGTATAGACACGACTGCTATTGCGAGAGGTGTTCTCGAGAAGTCGAAAACAAATTTATTTCTTAGATCGGTGTAAACGAGTGAGCGTTTATGAACATGCAGTAGGCAAATAGCTGCGCGGAAATATTTACCAACATACAAATGCACGCAGGGAATTTTAAGAATTTGTACACGGGAAGCACAAACGACGAGAGGAGAGAGTGTTTTGTTACGAGCAGAAGCATAATGGGTGTTGGCTACAAGTCAAAAAAGGTGATACGAATGCCCAAGCAGAATTTATAGGTTAAGTAACAGCAGCTAAGGAACGGCTAGACGGGATCCGCGCACTTGCAGAAAGACGTTCAGTCAGATCTGTTTGTCATCAAAGTCACGATTCATCAAATTCCTGCCTCTGTGGAGGGATCTACACCAAAGACACGCAACGTGTGGCATGACAAGACCAACCCTTCCACATTCGCGAAACAGGCGGCCTCACATCTTCACGGCTATTACAGTCATTATGTAATAAACGATTAACACAAATTACCTATGTCTTTATAACGTAGGATCCCAGGTGTGTCATACGAATCTCGAAATTGTTCCCATAAAATTCCTTACAGTAGTTACGTAAAAAGATGATACCCTGCACCCCTAGTTTTTTTATTTTATTACAATGTATAGCATATCATCAGTATTGCATGTACATTTTTTACTTACTTGCTGTTCAAAGACAAATGGGAGATGTTGTATCCAATATCCTTTATCCAGTCAATATAATTCTGTACAATCTAGAACTGATACTTGAAACTTGGAAAGTAATTTAAGGAATGTGGACAGTGTGGGATAGTTTTCTGCCTGGTGTTTTATGTATAAACAGATAATGACCCATACAACCCACTTTTCTGTTCCTTCTCTTTGTCCCACTTCTGCACCCTGCAAGTTTCCAGTTATCAGTCCTAGACAGTATAATATACATTGTACTACTCAGGTTTTTTTGTTACTAGTTTTAGCGAGGTGTCTGGAGACTGTCCTTACCTTGCTTGTATTGGGTGTGCATGTGCACAATGGGACACATAAATTACAAATTACTTGGAAATGTTACAGTTGTGTGAATACAGGAACATTTATGAGTAAAAAAACCTAACTAAACAACTTCTGGTGTTTTGACTTCTGCAATACAACACAGTGTTTGGAAATCCCTGGACTAGACCAAATCATTACAACAGTGACATGACACACATACCAGTGCAACTTTTAATACAAAACTTTACGCTACATGTTCTACCATCTGTTCAATGCCACTCATTACACTGCAGTAATGATGGCCACTGACCAGGGACAGATGAGCATGAAACAGTTATATGGATTACTTGTATCATTATAGACATAAACATTATGGAAATAACATCCTTCTACTACACCAAAATAGAGAAACATAACATACATATCTTCTTTTAACCATATTTTAATCGTTCTAATTATTTTTATAAATTTGGCACAGTAACACGCATTGGCCTGAATTTAAAATTGAAATCTCAATAATTATTATGTTTTAATACAATTATATACAGTACCTTTTATGAATATTAATATCACTGGCCTGAAGATGACCATATTGGGTCAAAGCATGTTGCTAATCTTGCTTGATGTAATTAATTCCTTTATTACTCAGATAATAAGAGCACAGCAGAGTGTGAGACATTGCAGTAATCCACAGAATAGTAGCTGGGTGGGGTTCACATCTGGTTCAACACTTAGGAGAGGAGAAAATATCTTACCCCCTCCGGGAAGTAAATAATTCCTTGGTCTTCCTCATTTGTAACGTACAGTTAACACCTAGTACATGGCTATGCATCATCTTACGTGGTCGAAGTGTTGTATCCTGCGCGGTCCCGGTGGGGAATGTATCGTGGGTGTTGTTCCAGGAGGGATGGAGCTTGAACCTCAGTTTAAGATGGGGTGTTGGGCAGGCCACACACACTCGCAGTATTCCCCACGTTGAGTGTACTGGAGTTTATTGTGCATAAACAGTGAATAATGCTGTTACAAGTGACATGTATGGAGTTCAATTCCCAGATGTGGGTCTCTTCATTGCCATTAACACTCACTGATCATCCAGCTTCAGACAAAGCTACTGGTCACCGTTCGAGATACTTCTGCAGACTGCAACTGAAGCACAAGGCATCTACTCTTGAATCCATAACCCCACATGTTGCTGGCGCAATAAACATTTAGCATGACCAGATATAAACCAAAATAAATGGAAGGAAATTATCTTCCTCCCATGCCTGGTCTGCTTGCTAAGAAATAAAGGTGTAAACAAATATTACGAGTTAGAGAAAGGCGAGGACTCAGCACGATGAAATAAGCTTATGACTTACATAAAGTACATACTACAGTGGGGACTTCGGTGGCACAGCGGTTAAGGTGCTGTGCTACAAGTCAGAAGGTCGCTGGTTCGATCCCAGCTGGTGTCATTGGAATTTTTCATTGACACAATCCTTCCGATCGCATTATGGACTCTGGGGTCGACTCAGCCTCTAACAGAAACGAGTACCAGGAGCATTTCCTGGGGGTAAAATGCAGCCAGTGCGTAAGGCTGACAACCTTACCACTTTCCTGTGCTGTTGTCATGAAATCTGGGGAACCTTATCTTCCTGGCCTGTAACGGGACTGATTTACCTTTACCTTTACATACCACAATCCTGCAAGAAACAAGTCTATCATCCACACAGCAACAATATCCATCAACTATATAACAGATGTTACCAAACAATAAATGTTCCTTTACTTAAGATGTATTCCAGTTCCATCTTCCATAGGCTGTACTGTAATTTGTGTCCTTTGGTTATAGATGGTTGAACATGACACAGTTTGTAAAATAACTCCTTGGACACAAAAATAGATTTACAATACTCATCCAAATCTCATGCCATAGGTCAGAACTTTTTCTGCAATACAGGTATGAAGCTCATGTTCTCTTACCACCATAATCATTCGCCATTACAACAGTCAGCACCATAACCTTCTCATCTGATGAACCCAACATGCACTATGTTGCAAACATAACGTCACTGATGTGGAACAGTGTGTGTTTGTTGCCTTGTGTCGCTGCTTCCGTCTCTGCGGAAGTCATGTTGCAATTTGCATGTCTTTGACCGTAAACCCTGCTGACATTAAAATGAAATAGTTAATAATAATTTAAAATGGGTATAACTGACCTAAGTTTACCTTCAAGTGCTAAAAATCTTTCAGATAAAAAATGGAGTCAAATCCCAAAGATGATCATGATATCCTCAGTTAGAGCTGTGCATTTTACTGTCCGACTTGTCTGTTGTAATTTCTCACACGTTTTAACAAATTCATGCATGTTTTGCGCGAGCTGCGAGATCATTGTACGCAGACATCTGTTAGGGCACACTGAAGGCAGGCACATAGCAATAGACTGGTATTCTGACATAAATCCTGCAAAGTCACACAAAGTTTCAAAAAAATTTACTCTAAGAAGTACACTCTAATGACTCTTTTAGCATGAAGTTCAACTGATAAACTGACTGGTGTATGAACAAGGCTGTTTCAGGTTTGCCTTGCATTAATTTCTGCAGTACAGTTTGCTCACCCACTGTAACAGCTGCACCACCATAACCAAGAGCTGCCACTTCAACTCCACATCGAAATTCATTTAGGTTACAAACATGCCCAGACAAGAAGCAGCAATACAGTCTACTCTGATGTGTGAAAATCAGATAAATACATCCTCTACCCTGCTGTCAACCGCGGTAGCACAGTGGTTAAGGTGCTGTGCTACAAATCGGAATGTCGCTGGTTCGATTCCAGATGGTGTCATTGGAACTTTTCATTGACATAATCCTTCCAATCACACTATGGCCCTGTGGTCGACTCAGCCTCTAACAGAAATGAGTACCAGGAGTTTTTCCTGGGGGTAGAAATGGCCAGTGCGTAAGGCTGACAGCCTACCACCATCCTGTGCCGTTGTCACGTAAACTGGGAACCTTAACTTCCTGGAACCCTCTGGGCACCTCGGGCCTGTAATGGGACTGATTTACCTTTACCCTGCTGTCAAGAGTCAGGTACTGAACAACATGTGAGAAAGTTCAGATCCTCCAGATACATCCACAGCCATCTTTAATTGCAGACAGAGGAAATTTGCTTCACCTGTCCACTTTTTTCATTTCACTCATCGCAGTTCTGCACAAGCCAGCTGCCAATCAAACTTTAGCCCATCAGGTTCAATGCCAAGTGCATCTTGTGGCAGCTGGAGTTTATGGGGTTTAGCACAGACATTTAAATTTCTGAAATGCAGCACACAGAGAGCAGCAGGTGCACACCCATAATTTAAATCACAAGTTCTAATTTGCTTTGTTTTTTCTTCTTTTAATTTCACCTAAGATGTCTTAAGTTTTATTTTGTTTTTCAAAATTCTACTGTATTAGCCATCAGGCAATTTTGGTTGGAGGGCAGATCATGTAAAACATTTGATATCACCAGGTCTACAAAACCTGTGTTCCTTAAATTTCAACTAGGGGGGCTGCAGACCCCCCCCCCCCAACCCCCTGGGTGTGCACCTGGAGACCAGTACATGACCACAGCTTCCATGTGAACATGAAGGCTTACATGATCCTGAACCCTGCAATGAAGGTGTTTAAATTCTGTCACGTTATCCAAATGTGTCTTGCAGATACCCTCTAAACCGGAGTCATTGCTGGCTCAAGTAAAAAAGAGGATCAGTCTAACTGGTCAAAATGTGTAAATTAACATTATAACACACTTTTATCAAGAGTACATATATAATTTTCTTACATATTGCACCTGGCTAATACATACTGGATATTGCAACATCTTTCATCTGATATGCTATATAACTTACACAATATGAATATCACTGTATGCAGGTATATATGCTACCTACACTGCTCCTGATGAGTCTATAATTTCCTGAAGATGTTTCTTTGAGAACTTGAACATGCTGGAGTACGCACAATACAGACGAATAGGTATACTTTACCTGATATTTGTATAATGTATTATATTCGGTCAATACGCAACAATATATCAGTACATATATACATATGACGGAATATAATACATTATACAAATTTGTTACTACACAACAGAATGGCCTTTGTCAAATTTACCTGATATGGTGTACTGTGTTTGTTGTTTACAAACACTTGAAATACAAATACACAGAATATGCAACATAACAATTTTTTTTGTTTAGACAGTACATCCCCATGGTGTTTTTAAATACAGGTATATAAAGAAAAGAAGCAGGATCAAAGTCTATACAAAACTTGATGTACATGTAAGATAAAGATGTGTACAGAATCTGATTCTGCATCTGTTCTTTATATACCACAATGTCTTCTTATAATAAAACCAACTAGATGCACCAATTTCTCAAATTTATTTTTGGAGTAAAACTCTACATGTTTCAGACAGTTCCTCTGTCCATCATCAGGAGCTTTTCACTGTACACACAGCAAACCTGTGTAACATATACCATTGCTGTGTGTACAGTGAAAATCTCCTGATGATGGTAAGAAGAACTGCCTGAAACATGTAGAGTTTTACTCCAAAAATAAATTTGAGAAATTGGTGCATCTAGTTGGTTTTATTGTAAGAATTTATCACGATGCATGGTCACCTGCACGTCAAACCACAATGTCTATGGACTTTTGACCTTTTCACCATGTTTCTCACAATCCCTTTTGCATACCAAGTTGAAAGACTCTACAATTAGTGTTAACCGGTACACCTACTGCCATCTGACATGGTTTACTGACAGTTCACAGTTGTATTTCAACACACATGAAGAAGTGGTGTCACTATCCCTGTTTATTGTTCAGAAATTTATCTCTGCCCCAAAAAAACGGAATATGGCTAAAATGAAATAATTACTCCTACAACCACACAGGCAGTAATCAAAATTTTACATACGATTATTTCACAATTGCATTTGTTTTCAAAATCACATCAATCAACTGCCTGTTTCAATCATTCACCTACAACACATTCACACAAACGGCATCTTCCATTTTGCACCAATACATTAAAACATAAGAAATTAATGAAGAAGGAAACAACTTTGTAGATTCAATTTCCCTTTGTATGCTTAACATTACCTTCAATAAAAGTAAAGACAGACTGTCACATTTTGCATACCAGTTGTGTAACACAGTGGAAAACAGAAGTGATTAAATCGGTAAATATTCAAAATTGCTATTTGCTTATTTCTTTTAAACCGTATGTACTTGAAAAAAATAAAAGTTTTCCTAAAGCAACACTTTGTCACTGGCCCAGGTTTGATCCATGACCAGTCCATGCAAGAGCTGTGGTGGACAAAGTGATACCATCTGGTTCTCTCATCCCTTATCATTTGACCAAAGCTGCATCCTCACATTTCATTCATCTACCACTGATGCTACACAACCTTCAAAAAACTAAATTCATTTCAAATAAACAGGCATCTCTCACTGTGTGCTACATGACTCTTACTGTCAGACTCAAAATCAGTGGCTCAAAACCTATGTAGGACACAAAATATCATTCAGCAAGTTAAAATAAAAGTTTGAATACTCCACCTAGTGTAATCAGCCCCAATGAGTATTAGATTATACAGCGATCGTGTTTCAAATGTACAAATTTTACAGAATAAAATCAGATGGGAAGATGTTCAGGAATGGTATGAATCTGGTAGGAGGCAGATGACCTGTTTTAACAACCTATCCCAGCATCCACTTGGATAGACAACAGAAAACCACAGCAATACTTGGTTAAATGGTGAAGCCTTGAACCAGATACCTCACAAATACAAGCTGAGAATGTCACTGATCTGTTCAGCTGAAATTATTTTGGTTCACTGCATTCACATTTCTTAAAGCACATTTTTGTCCTTTATGCAGTCTTCATAGTCTGTTTAAGTCCCCTGTAGTACTGAAAATGTCAAATATCTTAGCATCCTGATTTGTCCATTTCTCTGGACACTTGTAATAAATCTGAAAAACCTCTTTTGAAAAGAATGTATCAACTAATTCACATTCTCTTCACACATTTACTACTGTATATTGCACAAATATACACTGAAGAGAAACAATTGTCATTCATGGCCTCCTATGTGTCTCGTGTGGATAGCCAAGTATTTAATACACAAGAAATCAATGGTATTACTAAAATGGACCATGACTGTAAGGGCGTGCCTTGGTAACGTAACATACTCAATGAAATTCAAAGTCTCTAGTAGTCCTTAAATTCTTCCACCTCTTACAAAATCTGCGTTCTGTGGGCCCACTGTAACCACGGCATTACATGTCCCCAGACTGTAGACACAGCAAACAACTTCTGGATATGGAACTTCAATGTGATTATAATGAGTGAGAATGGATATACTATGTGATACAGCATGCAACATTTCAAATGGTGTTCTTTCCAGGTATTAACCGCACTTGCACTTATTCTCTGGTCTTCACTGCATGTCAGTATAGTTGGAAATCAGAACTGTTTGACAACTATTACTGACAACCAACCATACTGAATTTTAAAAGTATTTCCAACAGTTTAGACTATTACACCAGGTTACAGACAGTCACGAACAACTGACAAGGGGCTGCCCTCCAGGAGAGGGCAGAAAGCTTGTCACTGTTGATAAATCTGCATGTTGAAACAAATATGTTGAATGTTACAGCAGTAATAATGTACCAATCCATATGAAGTAGTTTTTCGCTAAATATATATGTGTATAATCAAACAGCTCATTTAAGAATCCCAACCCAATATTTATATGCAGACCAAGATGGTAGAACCCTGATGGTGAACAGCGCTGGCTCTGAACCTCTGACTTCCACAATACTACACAGACATGATATTTGTTGTGATCCCACAGGAACATTATTCTGAAGACACAATGCTTTCTCATTGTTCTACAGACTGTGGAAGATCTGTGCCAAACAACGAGGCTGCATTCATCGAAAGCATCGTGTTCAACCAACTTTTAGGACTTTTTAAACATAATACGGTTAGAGGAACTCTGTTACAAGAAGTTATCCACATATTTTCATACCCAGCAGATGCATTCATTCATCCATTTCCACAGTCTGTTGTACGATAGGTTCGTAGCCTCTTCCAAAGTTAGTTCTCCAGAGTGGAATCTACTGCTTCCTCTTTCAGTATCCAATACCCTCTCATTTCCTTAAGGTCTTCCAGCAGCTGCTTACATCCACAGCCTTGTCTTCCCATCACTTCTTTACTCCCTTCTATCTTTCCTTCAATAAAGTGTTTTAGAAAGCAGTTCCTACACAAAGATGTGACCAACCCAGTAAGTGTTCTTTCTTTTATTGTATGTAGGATATTCCTCCATTCCTTGATTCTGTCACACTTCTTCAGTTTTCACACTATCACTCCATCTGATATCCATCCTTCTCCAGCATCACATTTCAAAACCTTTAAAAAAATTTCTTGTTTACTTTATTATTGGTAAGCTACTACCACTCCACTGCAAACCAATCCACAGCATTTCTAAATGAACTAGTGGGGCTCATAAAAATACTACTGAAAAGACAAGAATACAGGTAAAGGCACTTTTGAACCTGTAAAACAGAGCAACAGACTATATCCCCTGCCTAGGAGACTACAAGTTCAGGTAGCAATGAAAGGCAGAAAACTGTGATTCACTCTGCAAGTTTATGGAAAGTGTTAGAGATGTGGGCCGAACAGCAAATGTTGAGGTGGAAGATCACAGGGACAGAATGAAATGTGGAAGACTAGCCTCAATGAAAAATGTACTTCAATGTTTTCTTAACACACACACACGCGCGCTCACATGCATACACACATATATATGCATAGGAAAAGAAAACCAATAGCTTAAAACATGGTGTTTCACGTACTTGTGCTTTCTGTCTTGTGTCAAATGTGCTTATGATACAAAAATCCAGAACCTAACCTTAGCGCTTTACATTTTTAATGTTCCCTTTATTGTCTACCATATGCGATTGTAACAAGTAAAGAAAAAAATCTCAGCAAAATGGAACCTCTGAAACAACCTCTGTATGTGTAATTCACACAAAGCCTCACAGCATGACACGGGGCCACAAAGCTTCCACAGCAATCATCTTGTGAAACAACTGAATGTCAATCTGGTGCACATGTACCATATTAACTGTGTGTAACAAAGCTTCACTTGAAACAACTTCTGCGGTACACAGGGATTCAAAACCCAGTGAACTCACAAAAATGCAATGCATACTCTGTCCCAAGGCACGATCATGTAATGCCATATGCAAGAAATGAAACTGGAGTGACAGCCTCTAAATACACCATGAATGATTAGCTTAATTTGCAGTAGTCACTGAACAAAACCTCCAAGCCTAAAAACACAGACTTTTTGCCCGTGCAAGGACAACTGTGAACCTACTTATGTTGCTATAAATGTTTGCTGATGCACACAAACATATGAATTTGTCATTAAATGTATGATCTTAGTTACCATGATACCACTTTCTCCGACACAGCTGTACTGGCAACCCTGATGTGACATAACAGCCTGGCCAATAATATTTTGCTATCCTCTTTTACTGGACCACACTGAAGAAACAATTCTAGAGCTGCTAGACTGCTCCTGCAGAGTGCCATCCAATATACACTATGCAGCCACCGGTCCCACATCTACAAATTCTTCTTTTATCAAACAAAAAATGCATAATATTTGATGTTACCATCTTTCTCATCCTTATTAAGTGCCTACACGGGTTTCAAGGCGTCAGCATCATCATCACCACCCTCTCTTTTTCTCTGTCTGCACAGTCTCCACACGAAAGCTGCCAAAAGCTGTCACGCAAGGTCTAAAAGCCCATTTATTTGCTTCAACACTTCCAGCTTGGGTCTTAAGTGGCCATCAATGCTTAAAAGTTGTAAGTCCTTACAATGTAATGTGCAGTTAGGCTACTCTTACATTTGACAAATGCAGTGGAAGGTTTGGGTCATAAAACCATTTGGGCTCATATAGCAGGCAAGTAGGCGTTTTAATGGAGGGTGGGGGGGGGGGGGCGAAAATTTCTTTTAACCAACTTCACAGATATTACACGGAAGGGCGTTGGTGTTTGCCTGTTGA
>Ga0131853_10019484_pt1 | contig 12346 bp, 4 predicted proteins | sample TergutLab28metaG_FD_92764 | JGI IMG/M metagenome (GOLD analysis project Ga0131853, IMG submission 92764) | Labiotermes labralis P1 segment gut microbial communities from Petit-Saut dam, French Guiana - Lab288 P1 (version 2) (version 2) | ecosystem: Host-associated > Arthropoda: Insects >...
AGGCTGAGTGGACCCCGTTCCAGACCCACTACTACTTAGAAAATCTGGTAGCGCCGGGGATCGAACCCGGGACCTCTGTACCTGTAGCCAGAAACTCCGACCACTAGACCACAGAGGCGGTCGTTTATACCATATGCAGTTATAAATAAACATTTTAAAATATCCACTTGATATGAGGTTATGCACTACATGTTGAAATGCATTAAGCTTCCTCTGTTGATTGGTGCTGCTTCTGTTACCATTTTCCTTTGCTTGTGATTCCAAATGACAGAGCGTGTTAGATACCGTATGTCAGGAAGCTAGGCAGTATGTATTTGTAACCAGATGGGTTTTATTTTACAATTGAATCGTAATATAATTGAGATTCAGACCCCTTATTACAACTTGTAGTTACTTTACATTAGACACATATGTACAGTTGCGGGTGTGTACGTTTGTTTTCTCCAGCTGTCAGACATTGGGGGGTGAAGTAAAATCAGTCTACAAAAGCATTCGTACATCCAAAGTGACATTAATTTAGTTTTCAAGAAATTAGTTCTATTTTAGCACTGTGTCAATTCTGGGAGATGTGTGTGCATGCATGAGTGTGTGTGTGTGTGTATGTGTACATGATATGTATTTCAATATATAACAAGGATTTATTTCAGCATTTGCAAAGAAGAAGAGGTTAAAGATTATGGTCTTGTGGGATATGTTACCATATAGTTCGGTAGATAGGTACCACTATTTTGAAGGTGCATGCCGATTCCATCTTCACATTCAACCCTGAAGAGAGAGGCAGCATGTTATTCTGAAACATTGTTATCCATCTTCCAGAATACAGGGTGTCATTCCCAGTAATTGGTATTGTTATTGCTATAATAACCTTTTTTCTCCCAAAAGGAGGTATTTTCTTATCATAAATTAAACTGAAATGCTTCACTGTTGGTATCATACACTGTATTAAGCTTAGTTGGCATTGCTGTCCATAGTACAGATAGATGTAGGTACAGATTAGTAAAGCTTTCTGTCCCAACAACTCTGCTGCTGGTTTGCATGCCAGGGCAGCCATTTGTTGCATTATGATGTTGCTACATTTGAGTTTCACAAATTGAATAGCAAATGGTTAGCACACATGAATGCACACAGAAGGTATTTACACCACCTAGCAATCCCCATACTGGTCTGGACAGGCCCTGAAGGTTACACGATTTTGTGGCTCCCAGATTTCAAGATGGTCAGCACATGAAGGTGGTAAGGTTGGCAGCCCTATGCACCAGCAGCTTTTATCCCCAGGAAATATTCCTGGTACTCATTTATATTACAGATTTACACCATCTAGAGACAAGAAAAAACTATGTTCTTGGAGCATTCTGAAAGAAAGATATTTTGTCTTGTCACAACATAGTGGTGTCTAACTTTGGTTCATTATATAGCTAGCAGGATAAAGTGGCAGTAGTATGACTAACCTCAAATGGGAGAGCAAGAGGATTAATAAACACCATCTACGTAAATGTTTTGACCCCATTTTCTTAATCATTGGCTGGAAATTCTGATATGGAGGATGCACCATATGCTACAGATTCTCACATATGATGTGGTGACACATAATTTGCAAGAGATGAGACTGAAATTCAGCACATTTGCATTCGATAGCAAAATGTAATTTTTGTTGTGAAATAACATTCCAAGTGTACCTTACTGAAACCTAGCATTTTTTTTACCACAGGCTAAAGAGCTTCGTGTTGACATTACTGTACAAACCACAAATACATCGCTCAACTCCAGGGGTCTCATTCAGCCCAAATTCCACCTCAAAGAAAGAAGACTGACAACAAAATTTGTGGGTATGTTTTATGATACATGCAACCTGTTGTAGCTAACCATTTAGCTCAGAGTGTAAAGCATGGAGTGTATGTTATTTTGCATGTACACACATACAAGAGGTATACCAGAAACATTTTGCAATGCAGTTACTCAAACATAGCAAGGCCAACTGCTTTCAGGTTTTCATTTCCTTTTGAGGTTGACTGAAGATGCAGGCAGCAGGTTCCTGTGAAACAGTGCTGAATTTATACCAGACTGCATGGCAACACATACCAGGAGAAATAGTTTTTAATATTTTTTCCTTCATTCTTTGTAGTATTCCATTTACTCTGAACAATGATATGGCTCATTTTTTGGTACAGCAATTATTTGTGTGGGTCCAGGATGTTTACAGGCCAATCTTTGTCATAGGTTTGGTGGACTGGCTGTCCTGTCTGCAGCAAGTGACTGTGACATACACTGTGTGTGTGTGTGTGTGCGCGTGCGTGCACGCACGCGTGAACGTGGGTGTGCGTGTGTGTGAGGATCATTTTCATCGGGGAAAGGGATGTGTTCATTTTCACATATATCTGTGCTTCTTAGTCACTTGGGCTAGAAAAGTATTCATATGCCATTTTTCTAAAACAGTGCATCGAGTTGCATGGGTGGTCACATGGATGACTGTTGAAAAGAAACAGCTGTTTTTGGTTCATCACTGCACAGCCCTTATGCTTTCATGAGAGAGTGTTAAGGCAGAAGGCTGCCAGAGTCATTTTAGGATCTTTTTGGTGTATGTGTGTCTGATATCCCATGGCTGTCAGAAACTAGGTGATGATAACTGTTATCAAGTGACATAGTCACTTCACCCAATTATCATTCCAGATGTCCTTTTTTGGGCTTCTGTTAGATTGTGCAGAGCATGTTGACACTAGAAATTCCTCACAGTTATCAAGTCAAAGAAAACTGAGTTGCGTACTCAGCACTGAGATTAAACCACCAAACAAAGCTAAAGGTGCCAATACACAACAAACACTGCATTACTGGTGACTGGCCTTGTGAATGTTGGAATGAATTGTTGCCAGGGCTGTAAACATAACTGGCTTGACATGCTTATGTTACAATGAAACTTCGCCATTTATACCTAAAATGGGGTACATAATTCAGTGTTCACACATGTTATAATGAGATATAGTGGTAACTCTGTATTTGTAAATTTGGGATTTTTTGTAATTGCTATGTAGAAGAAGAATAAAAGGGGGGGGGGGGATGAAATGTGTCACACTGTGTTGGAGTGAAATATCATTTTTCTCCAGGAGATTAAGGTAGAGCTCAATCTTATGTTTGCCTTCTTCTTTTGAACAGGTGGTTCTTCAATTAGAAATTCCTGTCAAGATGGGCTATAGAGAAAGAAGCCAAAGATTAACAGCCTTGCAGAATAAGCTTGTGATCTTGTAAAATATGAACTCATGCTGAGGAATGGAAGGATGTGCTGCTGTGAATAAAATGTTATTTTTTTAAACACGTGTTTGTGTATGGTTGGATGTGTTCCATTATTTCAGACTGTTAGTGTGGAAAGAAAAGCTGAAGGCAGTAGTTAGATTAAACTTTTACACTTTGAATAAAAACAAAATACTCGTTAAGTTTTAGTACACGTCGTTTCATTGTTATTATTTATTTCCTGTTCTGGTGTATTTGTTACAAACAGTTTGTGCTGTGAACATTTAGTGCTTGTGGGATAAATATACACAATTGCCACTGGACATTAAATAATATTATACTTGTGTGTGTTCATACTATATGTTGTATTGTCCACAGTAGCACTTATAGCCATGTTTTCACTATGTTGATTTGGTACAAGACTGACCTCATTAAAGCCTTACTCTTAGACTGAGTTGTGTATATATTTATTTGTGTAGAGGATCATATTTTCATGACCCCACCTGTCACTTTAGGCACAGTCTGTTCATATTGACAGCAACCATCCTAGTGATGACTAATGTACCAGTTTGCTCAGTGGGTTCAGTGCATTGCAGTTAAATTTTAGATGCATTCACAAAATTGCAGAAAGCAACTACTAGCTTCGTGCAGTCTGTCCATCCTCATGGATCAACTCAGCTTCCAATGGGCAGATTTTCATGAAATTTGTTATCTGAGTACTTTTGGAAATCTGTTGATAAAATATGAATACTTATGGACATTTATGATCGCATCTTACATAATTCTTCTTAGAATGAGAAATGTTCGCAGACAAAAGTTGTAAAAAAAATCAAAAGACACATTTTATGTTCAGTAACTTTTAAATTCAAGCTGTTTATGAGATAATATAGAAAAATGTGGTAGAATCAGACAGGCCACATATGACTGTAATTGGTACATGTGCTTTGTGTACTGGAAAACTAAGGCACACTCAGAATATGTAATGCATACTGCTTCCACAAAACTATAGTTACTGGCACGTGCTTCCATGTTGTACGTACTTTGCCTGTCTTGTAGGTGTTGTACTAACCATATTTGAAAAAGATATTACAAATGGTTTCCTCCAGCTTACAGACATGTATCGCATCTAGCACAGACATAGTTTATCCATGATGAAATTCTGTGCTGTTACACTGTCTTATTGGTGTGGGGACTGTATATATGTTTTCTTATTACCTGACAGATGGCCGAAGATAGTTTCACATGTGGTACATAAGGTGTGAATGGATGGTTGCAGAAAAAGTAAATGAGTCCAGTAATCCTAGTTACATGACAGCACACCACACAAAAACTGTAACATCATCTAATGGCGCTCTGTGGATTGAAATGACTTTGTAGCAGTTTATTTTATCCACGGAAGTAAAGTCAGGTATTATTAGTAAATAAAATCAGTGTGAGTGTGATGTCTCCAGTACATACCACATAAAGCTACCAGTTCACAAAATTCCATCTTTCTTTAAAAGCCCTGTCTTAGAGTTATGAACCACAGTCATCTTATATGGAGGCTCGTGCATATTTTTTGTTGCATTTCATGCTGATGACACAAACACATGCTTGTCTGTTCAGCTTGGACCAGAAATTTTCTTGGAGATGTTTTCAATCTAGTACAAATTTTATTGTGTTTGTACTCCATTAGCATGTGTCTTCTGCATGTTCAATTACTGTCTGAATTTGAACCAGTTGCTGATAACTTCCTTATGTGTTAATAAAATGTTTTCATTTTTGGAACAGGCGCAACAAAGAAATTTTCATCTGAATTTCTTTGACTTGTCATGACAGCCATATTGAATGTATATACTATACAGAAATCTATACAAGAACTGTAAATAACGCATTGAGAAATCACAGCCTCTCCAATAAGCAATTTGGGGATGAGCCAGCAACTGGGTTGTGTGTGTAACATAGGTGACCCACCAGGAAGCAACTAATGATTGTGGTCATTGTGTTTCTTATATATAGTATAACACAATGAATTCAAATTTGTTATTAGAATTGCTCTGTCACCCACAGTTTTTGGGTGACAGAATTTTTTGAGATGCAGTAGCAGCGAATTTAGTTTTCCTTGTCATGCAAGCAGTGTTTTAAATATGGCTGAGGCACTTAATTATATTTTGAACACAGTGTGGGCATGAAAACTTAATCATGACAAAGAAAGTAGGCATGTGAGCCCAATCAGACAGCCAGAGTGTTGCAATCTCAGATGTATGCTGACATGTTGGGACATGAAATTAACAGTAAATCGTGCTAGAGGAACACTGCACTGCTAGTGGTGTGCCGGACTGCGTTGTGATAAGTTGCAATCCCTTATAACAGGACAGGAAAATGTAGTACATAGTCCATTAATAAACCCTAAAAAAGTTTATTTATCTCTGAGCATATCAATCTTGGACTCACACAACAATTCTGTCAAAGCTATGGAGCAAAATAACACTGGATTTATGTGTTGGAAATTTTCACAAAATAAGTGATGATAAAATCAAAGAATGTTTTATTTGTTGGACCTCAAATAAAGAGAGTTAATACAGGATTTAGAATACCAGGTAAGTGAAGTGGAAAAAGCAGCATGGAAATCGTTCAAAAATGTAATTACCAATTTTTTGGGAAATCACAAGGCAAAAAACTATTGTGATATGTTGCCTGGTCTTATACAGTCCTACAAAGCTATGGGGTATAATATGTCTTTAAAGGCGCATTTTTGAGGCTCTCACAGTCTTCTTCCAAGAAAATCTCGGGGCAGTGAGCATTGAGCATGGGGAGCGATTTTACCAGGATATTTTCACCAAAGAAAAGCAGTACTAAGGCAAGTGAAGACCCAGTATGCTGGGTAATAATTGCTGGACACTTAGAACAGACATTCCACAGGCAAAATTGGGAGAAAGTCTCCACTGTTACTCATTATGTTACGTATATACTCTCTGCAATATAATGTCAATACAGGTTTCTTCAAAATTCAACAAAAAGTGTTTTTGGGTTTGCCTACTTTTAGTTCATGTGACAAAAAGTAAAAATTATTTTGTTATTCAGTGTACTTGTTGAGAAGTGAGGAGCATAAAGTTCTATGTTATGCAGTCTGTAGTAAGAATACAGAGCTTTTAAATGCCACGGTAGGTGGTGCATATGGTAACCAGGGGCCTTTGAAGGGTTAAATTATTATGTATACTAGGGTTTGTCATTGATTAAAAAGTCTAAGAATTAAAATTGCCCGTCATTGATTGTGGACATCTTGCATACTGAATTGCAAAAATATTTATTAACTTATATGTCCAATAATTAGAAATTTGTAACATAATTAGGTGGAAGCTTACATTATTGAGCTTAATAAACTCTGTGATATGCTTTGTGAGAAACATGGGAAGTCCATTTACGATTTATGTAAAGCAGGCATTGTGTGCCTGAAAATAGTAACTGCACAAATTTTGTTGAAAATCTCCAGTATCAAATTTTGCTGGAGAGTCATTTATAGAATTTGTCTCATAGTTAAATGTTTCATTATTATATTCAAAACCGTGTAATCGGATTCCTGATATGCGTTGAAATGTTCTTTGTCCAGATTAACAACACAGGTAGTAGCTCAAGGTACAGTATGTTCAATAGCAATATGAGCAGAAAAGAATGTGTGTCATGGCATAATCTAAAGCGCCAACCCGAGATTTGCGTAGAGGGACTCAGGAAAACCACGAAAACCTCAGGATAATCGATGTTCCCAGTGACTTGAGAACTGTGCACCTCTCACCTTTGACATCAGAACTTAATATTTTTGTATAACCTATTCTATTTGTGGTTGTGAAAAAAGCCACGTGCAAATAAAGTTATGAATATGAAGTAGCTGTGTGTGAATTCTTTGTAGAATTTTACAGTGTACTGAGAAACAAGGACTGAATCATGTGGGCCTGCATGTCATTTCGAAATGCGTATTTCATGTTTATTACGGATGGTTAAGGAAAAAGACGTGTGTCAACACTGAATGATGTTATCAGCACTTAACACGTCAGCTGTCTGGTGTCCAAATTCTACAGCTCTCCGGGATCGCCATGCCGCTTCCTCCTGCGTCGCTTTCTTCTTTCTTTCCGATTTTTCACGACTTCTCGGATCGAACATCGTGGAAACACGACCTCGCACTTTGAATTACCCAGGCCCATAATGGATGCTCGGAGATAATCTAACATGGCGGCCGATGCGTGCTGGGTTGGCGCGAATCTTCCAGCAACCCAGCTTAGACCCAGGCTGAAACAAAAGAGGCGTATTTGTTGTCTTTGCAATTTCCAGATCGGTTTCTTCTAGCTGTTGTTAGCTTTACAGCGTTGATTGGTAGGTCCAAATGATGGTGTTCTGAGTCATTAAAACGTGTAGGGTCCAGAACTTGTTACCAAAATCCCCCAAAAGTGTCACAACAATTTTTATTAGTCTACACTGTAATATCCCAAGTGGCTGTTTTGAGCAACACCTGCCGTGAAAGGCCGATCACTCACATTAATAATTTATCAAATAACTAATTCCATGAAGCACACGCCGTCTTTAGTTTATGTGGAATTTGTTCGGAATTGCAGGGAGTCCCGTTGTGGTATTTTCGATAATGGTAGACTATTATTTTTTCTTGATCACGTGTTATTCTCTCCTATCTGTAGAGTGAAGGAATTGTTCTGATATTCCTGTGTTTATACGACTGCTAGGCATTTTATGTTGTAAACACCACAAAAGGTGCTTAGGTTACACGTCAGGGTAGTCCGTGTCTGTTAGAACACGCTGCTTCATCGTACAGCTACAGCGCCTCTACCGGGCGAGTGCCTTCAGAAGCAGGGAGCATAACGGGACAGATCTCCATTGCTTAGGTTCATAATTAATTATTTTAATTTCATGTTTTGTTTATATGTGTTACATATGAGGAAATAAAGGATAGCCGCTAAACACGAAATAAAAATTAACAAGGCAACAAAACAGTACGCAACATAGCAAAATAATTTGCGTAATACGGGCGCGTGTCAGCAGTTTACGCGCATGAATACGCAAACTGGTCAAGGCCAAATGCAAGAAACATTATGAAGGTAGACTCCAACACAGTAACGACCGAAAGTAAATCTACCACTCTTAAGGTGAGAAAAATAAACATTTGAAAGGACGCCATATAACTGATCGTAGGAGATATAAAAGCAGTTAACCACAACTATGTTTGTAATGTTTTTCTGTATCTTATATTGCAACATGTTTCGGCAATTTTTAAAAAGCCATCCGTCATCTGACAATGTAAAAATGCATGAAAGAAATACAAGACGATAATAAAATGTTTATTTGTCATGTAAATGAGATGTAAACTTTACACTACCGTGCGCGTTGTAAGATAAAAGATCATAACGTACTGTTTGGGACTTGATGTAAGTCTGCATAGATTCTTAAAAGTCCCTTGGACGATACATATTAAAATTTAACAAACTATTTTTTTTTTTTTAGTTTGGTTCGCAGTTTTAAATTGGTACATTCGGTGTAGATGTTTGAAGCTGGCCCAAAGCTAGACTGACATTACTGTGATACTGTGCTCAAGGATTGTATTTTGGACGCATTGGCAACCAACTTGGAAAGTGCCGAAACATGTCGATCTACCTTTATTATAATTTATAAACAATACATAACAAATTGTTGGAGACGCAGAGGTAGTCGCGGTTTGCGTGTTCAGATGTGGACTAATCAGTCTGAAATATGCTTCTAAGGGCAATTGTATCTCAACAAATATTCGCATTTTATCAGATGGTGATGCAACATAATTTAATAGTGGGGAGTTGCAGGAGAGTGTAAATATTAATTTTTTAATTCGAAGTTGTACAGTCTCGAATCAAACTCTCACATGCAGTGGTGTGGCTAGGTTTTTGACGCCAGGGGCGAGTAGTCACAACGGCAGCTCCTAACAGATGTTGCGAACTTAACACATCGCAATTATTTGTCGGATTTTCTTTTATTCGGCTAAACACTTTAAAATTTATTGAGCGCAGTAAATAATTTTTCATGTAAAATATTCGTTTTTTCCGCACGTTCGCCAACCCTTGGAATCTGTCGCCCGGAACAGCCGCACCCCCCCCCTCCCCCCAATCAAAGCTACGCCGCTGCTAGCATATTCCGACTAGGCAACAACAACAAAATGCTTAACAGCGGGGTCATGGTGAGGACATACTTAACCTGTATGGCAACAGCAGTTTTTGGATACTGTGTGGGGGAACTTAAATGAATATTATTTGAGATACTATCCCGACGTGTGCCTGGAGGGACTGACGAATACAACGTACAAAGTCGGTCAGGATATACGCTGTCTGGACCGAAATTTTACAACTGGACGTCCCGAAAATTAAACGTGTGTCTGTAACGTTGTTAATGCAGGTCATCCGCTTTTTGGAGGCTGATTCTATGCATGTTGGTTGTCGTATCGGGGAGAGAATGCGCAGTTCTATGATTTATAGGGCCCGGTGGGGCGGAGAATTTGGAATTTAGAGTAGTTCTCTTCTACCAGTTCCACAACACTCCATTACGGATCCAGTCTTTCAGTGTGGTGGGTAATGGGGCTGTAATCTGTTACGGCAGAAAATGGAGCTCTTCACAGAACCGCAAGAGATTAGGAAGGATCAGTTATTTCTCTCATGATTTCACTACGTCGTCGCGTGCGATGCTTGAAATTCGAAACTGGTTTTGAATTAGAGATCCAATGACGAGTCGTAAGCTGTAACAGAAGGCAGGCATTGGTAGTAGAATACATTACCGTCGTTCTGTACCTTTTCTCTATCACGAACCGCTTAAACAGAAGCAGGTTTTCCGTGGATAGTTACTTTTTCTTGTTGAGATTACTCATGTCTGGGGCATTTCCTGTTATAACCCCACCTCTGTGTTGCCGTGTGAGAGGGGCTTAAGTGACCCGTCAGGCTAGTCCCTCTCTTGCACTCGTGTTTCCCTTCCTCCTTACGAGAGGGGCTTAGGTTAGACGTCAGGCTAGTCTGTCCTAGGTTAGACGCCAGTATAGTCTCTCTAGTTCATGCCTGTGTCCCTCACTCCTGACGAGAGAGTTTTAGGTTAGACGTCAGGCTAGTCTGTCTCTGTGACATGTCCCTTTTGTAATGGTGGGACTACAACAGGAAAGATTCCGTGTCTGTACTTTAGTCGCAGAGACAAAGCACTGCTTCTGAACAGAGACGAGGAACTGGGTTCAGTAAATATAAAGCCTAGTACGCCGTGAAACGATATCGGCGAGTGCCACTGTATCAAATATGCAAGCAGTCAAGAGAGGTTAGGCTAATAATAATGTGGTAAGCATATAGTAAAGGATTTGATAGTCTATGTAGGTGTGTAACAAATGGGTGTGACTGTATTGCTGGAACAAAAAGTGTGTACCTTAGTCTAGTCAGAACATTGACTAGCCTGCGGGTTGGATGACTGAAAAACTGGCGTTGAATTCCATACTGGGCCGGAGATTGTCTTTGCATATTTGTCGGAGCGGTACTGATGACCACCTAGCCACGTGTCCAGTGGGTACCGGCTGCTGTTTCACGTGGATAAAACGGCTGGAGTTTAACTTTACCACTCACCTTCATCTGCAGTCAAACTTTAAGAAAGCCTAGTGCTATACTGTCATAAGGACAAGGTTCATGATCAATTGCAGCGTCAGTCCCTTACTCTAAAAGTAAATCTGCCCGTATGCTTAATGGAGTTTACCCCATTAAGACTCACCGTCGTTTACAATATCTTACGAAAGCAGTGTACCTCCATACTGGCAGCCAGATGCGGTCCTTGCCTTTCAGCTTCCTGGAGAAGCGGTTGTTTTCACACAGAGTTTTGCGCAGGCACTCCCCGTCGTCATTCTCCATAGTGAAGAACACTTCGACGGACTTGAGCACGCGCATGGACATGGCGTTTAGAGTCTCTGCGGAACCGATATCGTACGACGTCGCGCGCCGGACACGTTGCCGGCCGAGCTCCGCAGTGGTCGTCGTCGTGGACGTTGCGTTCTGTGAATCAAGGCGCAGTCGGTCATACAGCGCAAGTTGTGTTCGACTGAACTAGTGTCACCTTCAGTTAGCCTAGAGACCGTCTGACTGCTTCGGCCCGCTGTTTGTTAACAATTAGGACTCTAACATATGCGCTGTTCTGGGATATTACGCATCGTATAGTGGCAAATCCTTACCGACGTTTCGGAACAGTCCCAGAAGCGCACGCATCTCATCTACTTCGCAGCGGAAGCTACAAATTACCATACAAAAATAGAATACGAACAGAATAGAAGTATAAATAAGTTCTTTAATGTTTAAAATTTTATATCTACATGTTTTGACTCATGTATAAAGAGCCATCATCAGGCTGAAAAGGTACGAAAGAAAATTTGCAATGTACAACAATTTAATTAATTAACATTGGTCTTGTATGCAGAGGAGGTCCAAACTTATACCAAAAACAAACATGAATAGTCGAAACCATAATAACCATATGTTTTATGGTACTGTAAGTTGAGGCCTCAACCGTATACAAGGACGGCGTAAAATAAATAAGATAATGTACGTTACACATTTTCTTTGGTGCCTTTTCAGTGATAACACATTTAGCGTTTTGTTGACCGTGCAACGTGATATATCCGTACAATAAGAACCAACAAGATGCACTATTTATTTTAAAACTGATTTTCAGTAATTAACCTCTACATGTTTCAATCAGGCTTACTATTTATCATCAGGAGATACTACTGTGTATATACAGCAATTGGTATATGTCATGCGTTTATGTTGACTGGCGTTGCTATTTCAAACAAATAAAGTCATAAAATGGCCTTAACATCATTTACGTGTATCCAGGTGTAAGAGACTCCCAGTGATTGAAAAGTGGCGTTAATGTTTAGACGGTCCTCGTAAGTACATAATTTCATGCATAAGATACTTGAAGCTGACTGTTCAGCGAACCGTTTCCATTCTTAATTAGAAATAGGCCGATGTGTAACACTCATATATATATATATATATATATATATACAGGGTGTCCCAGGAGGAATGTGCCAGACTTCGGGAGAGTGTTCCTTATGTTAAAGTATACCGATATAACCCAAAACACCTATATCCAAAGTTGA
>Ga0131853_10019486_pt1 | contig 12346 bp, 8 predicted proteins | sample TergutLab28metaG_FD_92764 | JGI IMG/M metagenome (GOLD analysis project Ga0131853, IMG submission 92764) | Labiotermes labralis P1 segment gut microbial communities from Petit-Saut dam, French Guiana - Lab288 P1 (version 2) (version 2) | ecosystem: Host-associated > Arthropoda: Insects >...
GACCCTGCCCATACCAAAATTCTCACCTATGAGCATCGCGGACACGAGCAGTCCCCCATTCATGGTTTGGTCCGTTTGTATGAATTGGTGCCCAACCATCCCGACCGCGCCAAATGGAAAAAAGGCTTGGAGTTGTATGCGGAATACGTTTACAAAACCTGTGAATTGACCTATTTGTACCACCTCCTGCCCGCCCATGTATATGAACTCGATAAGCTCAACATAGAACGCTTTACAGTACGCGGAAATGCTGCCGCCATAGAACAGGGGTATGCCCATGTACAGGAACAGATAAAGGCCGGAATCAAGTTAAGCGACCATGCTTATTTACGTGTTATGCCGGCCGCTGCTCGGCGGGGTTTTCACGCCACTTTGCTCAGTAAGGCAAAAGCTGTTTCCCTAATTGGCCGGACTTTAAACGACAAGAAACTTCTTCAGATTGCCATGAATCAGATAGAGTGGATTTTAGGAAAAAATCCCTTTGCCTCCTCCACCATGTATGGAGAAGGATACAACTACCATCCCTTATATGTGGCTTTTTCACGACAGATGGTCGGTTCATTGCCGGTGGGCATTAAGACCAAAGGCCATGCCGATTTACCCTATTGGCCGGTGATTAATAATGCTGTGTATAAAGAGATTTGGGGACATACCACCGGTAAATATCTTTTTGTTTTGGCCGATTTGATATAAATGGGATTCGTAGGTGGGGCTGCAGGGGCAGTCTTTGCCGTATGGATTATTTTCTTTGACCAGAGTAACTTAATGGATTGGGGCACGGCTCTGGCAGATTTAAGCAAGCAAAGGGCAGAAAAGCAGTTCTACGAGCGGGAAATCTCCCGCATCCGCCAACAGCTAAGGGAATTACAGTCCAACCGAGACAGTTTGGAAAAATTTGCCCGGGAACAATATTATTACCTCGAAGACGGGGAGGTAATTTTTATTGTGGAGGAGAATAAGAGGTAGGTTTCTACTGTATTTTCACTGTGTACACTTTGTTTTCCGGCGGAAAACAAGTATGGTTGTCGCAGCATTGGTACACTATGGTGCATTTGATTTCTTTTGCCCCGCTCCCCATAATTTCTCGCCTAAATACTATTTCATCTTCGTAAATAGTAGTACCACTGTTGTTAAACGACCTAAAAGATGGCTCCTTCCACGCTCCGGTAAAATAATAATCTTCCGGAAGGTCTATGTTTATGGCGGCGGCAATGTAGGGATCTTCTTCCGATACGAGGGCATAAATATGATAGCCGGGATGTATTTTAATCTTTACCACTACTTCTTTGACTCCGTTGCCTTTGTTCACTATACCGGTGGCTACGTTTACCGGATTCAAATCGTTGGTATCTTCGGGTTGAATGGCGCTCATGGCTTGCCGCACTTCTTTTGCATGATAATTATTTACTTCCGGTTCTTGACTATTTATGAGAAACAACCAGCCTCCGGCTTCGGTAAAGAAGATTTGGTTCTTATAGGTATTGTACCAGTGGCGCCATTCTTTGGCCGTAGCAAAATCAACCAGCGTGTAGCGGGTCAGAATACGTTTTGCCTTTGCGGGGTCTTTGTTTGATTCCCATAACTTAATGGCCTCGTCTAAAATTTGTTTGTCATAGTTGGGTATGCCAAGGCTTTTGACATCCTCATCTATTTCTAAATGATAAAATCCAAAACCGTAGAAGTAATCATAATTATCGTCATAGAATTTTGCATATGCATCCGGGTCGTTTCCAACAAGTTCATAAAAAACACGTTGATGACGTTTAAGAAAATCTTGCATGCTTATGGGAGCAGACGGTCTGTAATTCAATGCACTGGAATCTCTCCTTGTTAATGTTTCTCCATTTTCTTTCTTTATTAAAGCATTTTTTTGCGCTTCTAACTGTATTTTTTCAAACTCTTGGTCTTGTTTTAACTCAATCTCATAAGTTTCCCGGGCTGCATAATATTTCAACTCTTTTAACCATTGGCGGGTTGCAATACGGCTTTCGTATTTACGGGCAATCACGCCGCGACCGTCAAATGTTGATATATACACAATGGCATTTGCCAGTACCGTCTGCCCCTCTTGGGTCATATGGGCGGGCGAAGCAACAAAACCCCAGTGCAAAAAATTACCATGGCGACCAATGGCAACAGCGTCTAAGGTTTTGGAATTGGTACCGCCGGAAATATATTCCGCATCGGGAGAATCTTTAAATCCCCATGGACGCGCTACCATGCCCACGCGAAAATCAGGGTCGGTAATGTAGTCCTTGGTCTGTACCTTCCACATCATAACAGAGTCCGGGACGGGGGTATCCGAGAAGTATGCGTAATGAAAAGCGTCTTTGGGAGTAGCTTCTTTCTGTGCATTTAACCGGACATCAAAAGGAGTCCGAAAAATAGGATGTTCTGCACGCCAACTGTGTGCATTTGACGAGAGGCAGAGGCAGTACCAGTCTGTTTTTAACCCGATATTGCGCCCCATGACTTCCCCCAATTCGCCGATAAAAAGCATGGGCCTATCGAAATCTTCGGTAAGGTATTTTGCCGGAATGTATTTGCTGACCCTGCCGGATGCGTCTGTTTCTGTCATTCTTGGCGAAATGGGTTTGGGGGTGCCGTCCATAACGGTTACATGGTAATGATTCGATAGCTCCTGTACGTAGTCGTTGGCATGGATTACCGTTACTGAGTTAAAATATTTTTTCAACATGTTCTCAAAGGAAGCCATACGTTCTTGAACCTGTCGCGTATGTTCGGCTGTATCGGATTTATTATAATCGGTTGATCCGCCCACGTAAAGAATTTTCAAATTGCTTTTGGGAATGGACGCGCCCGCCTGACCCCAGCAAGGGAACTGGAGGCAGACAATGGCCAACATCGTAATAATTCTTTTCATATCTGTTTCGATTTAGCGCTTACATTGAATTTAATAAGTATTCTGTTTAAGTATTCCCTGCGAGGCGTCTATCTCAACTCCATTGATGGGAACGGCATAACGGCGGCTGCCCACAGGCAACGTATAGGTTACGGTTTGAGTTCTGTCCGCAGCCCCCTTACTAACCGGATGAAAAACACGTGTAATCGCCACTTTGTCTACGGTAGTTTCGGTGACAGAGAACCTGCGAATGTCCCACCAACGGTGGCCAAAAGGCAGTTCTCTACGACGTTCCTGCAATATTTTTATTAATGCCTCATCTACGCCCAAAGCTGTCAGATGAAGGTCGGGAGTACCGGAGGCGATGCGGTGGACGCGCAATTCATTCACCAAAGCAAGCGCACCGGCTATATCAGGATTGGTCTTTCTAACCAAACATTCTGCCTTATTAAGCATAACTTCCTGTATGGTTGGGCCCGACCAAGCATACCGTCCGTCCGAGAACATGGAATAACGCCATACGTGCATATCCGTGACAGAAAAACGTCTGTTTCCTTTAGGATGCATGAACCATTTGAAGCGCATGTCGTTTTGTTGGTCGTACAGGGCCAGTAATTCCGGAGATGGAATCATCCACTGACTACCGATATAGGCCCAACGCAGGTAAAAGATTTCTTCCCAGTTTACTATTTGGGGGGTGGTGTAGTTTTCTATTTCGCTGTGAAAAATGGTATCCAAAGGGTTCACGTAATATTCGGGGATACCGGCTACCAAAGTATTGTAATCCCTCAGCTTGGTAGTTCCCTTATGTTCCAGCGCATAGTTGGCTGCCGTGATGGCTTTATCGTATTCCCCCCTGTACATATAATAGCGAGATAGAAACGCATGTATGGTGGCCTTATCTGCCCGCCAGCTGTTTTGCGAATCTTCGACGTCGATTTTTAATGCTTCTTCAATATCCGCATCAATAAGCTCATAGGTTTCCCTCAAAGTCATGTGGCTGTAATTTTCTTCATCACTGATAGATATTTTTTTCGGCACCCCCTGTTCCTCCATATGGGCCGGAGCGTAAGGCAGGCAGTAATAGTTGGCCAGTACCCAGTAACAGTAGGCCCTCAAGAAGTATGCTTCGGCTTTTACCCGCTCTTTTACATCGGGGTCTCCGGATACTTTATCCACATTGGCCAAGATTAGATTGGCGCGGTATATTAATGAAAATTGGCCGCCCCATAAGCCATCAACCGCTTCGTTGGGAATATCCTCAATATTAAATGTGTAGTAGTATAAATTGGGCACCGAAACCCTCACCGGATAAGCGTCATAGAAATCAATCGGTATGTGGCTGTCGTCTGTAGCGTAGGCCATGGTTATACTATTTTCCTGCCAAGAGCCTTGGGCGCTTGATAATCCGTCTAATAAACCATTGAGTTGTTCTATTGTGGTAATGGGTTGATTGGTTCCCTTAGTAGGTAATTCCGACAGAAAATCTGTGCAGGCAGCAGCCATAAATGCCACTGCAAGCAATAAGTTCATATATTTTAGTTTCATGATGTGTATTTATTTTAAAGTGATATTTAAGCCCAAAGCATAGGTGGTTGATGGTTTTAAGTTCCCCGGTAGCCATTCCGGGTCATAAGAACGGCTGTTGGCAGTCCATATACAGCCCAAGTCGCGTATTTGTCCGTATACTTTTAGGGTTCCCAAGCCAATGGCATCCACCCATCTTTTTGGTAAATTATAATCCAAAGTAATCTCTTTAAATTTTAAAAAAGAGGAGCTTTCTACCATAGTTGCCAGATTTGGGGTATAACGGTCCCATAAATAGGCTTGGCCGCTATTCGGCAAAGGGAAGGCCGGAAGTTTGTCTGAGCCGTTAAGCACTTCATGGATAAACATGGGGACAATGTTTTTACCTGTACCCAACATATTGTAGTTAAAAGTCGGGTTACGGAAATGGCCTCCGAATTTACCGGTAATCAAAAACGAAAGGTTTAGTCCGTATCCGCTTACGGTTCCTGTCCATCCCAGCGTGTGCGGGTCCATGATAGGCCCCATGTATTGCAGGAATTGCAAGCCCAATCCACGAGTATGCGTTTCCACGGAATTAAAGGATTCCGGTCGCCCCTGCGCTCCCAATACGTAGGGAGTCCCGTCTGTCATGCCTAAATAGTCGTAAGCCCACATGGCATTTACCGGATATCCTGCTACATATCCAATCCCATCTCTTCCGCCTTCTATCATTTGGTAAGCATAGACAGAAGGATAGAACAATTTGGTGATTTTGTTTTTATTATAAGCGTAGGTTGCTCTGGTGGATATGCTTACGTCATTTGTGATTCTTGCGTTAATCCCCAATTCCACTTCAAAACCTCGATTATAAATCCCGGCAACATTAAGTTTTTTGGAAGATGAACCTGTAACCGCCGGTAAGGTAACGGTTCCAATAATGTCGTTTCCTTCTTTGTTGTATACCTCAATGCTGCCGAATAACATGTTGTTGCATGCAGCAAAGTCAACGGCAAAATTGAGCGTGTGCGTTTTTTCCCAACGTAAGGTTGGATTTCCCATTTGGGCGATGCTGTTGGTAAATGTACCGGTACTGAGAGAGGGGGTAGCGCTGACCGACAGTAAAGTGTAAGGCGACGTGGTTTTGTCGACATTTCCGTTGTGCCCAAATGTTAAGCGTGTGGTTAGCCTGTTCAGCCAAGCAATATTGCGCGCAAAACCTTCTCTGTGTGCATGCCACATACCGCCGATGGACCATAAAGGCGCCCAACGGTAGGCCGGATCGTCTGTGATTAGGTTGGAGGCATCGCTGCGGGCGCTGCCCGTCAGAATATATTTCCCTTCAAAAGAATAGGCAAAGTTCGCATATATCGAAACATATCTGTCATTGCGATAGCCAAATACAGTGTTTGCTCCTTCCACGCTGGCTACATTTGCTCCGGTAATATTCTTGATTTGAACAAATTGTCCACCACTGTTGACAGAGAAAGCGCCGTAAGGAAGTTGTGCAGACGTGTTTTTAACCGGATCATGTCCATATATCCATGGAGGGGTTCGCCTGTTAAATACATTTTCTGTGATTTCTATCCCTGCTAATGCTGTAACATTATGTTTATTATTGAAAGAACGGTCAAAGTTTGCCTGATTCCTCCATGAATAGTTTTCATCGTTGAGTACAGAAGGCCGTAAGATAGCCCCTTTGGGAATAAACTGTGCAGTTATTGAGCCGGCTCCTCCTGTGTAGCTAACATGGTTATTAACCCTGTCCCTAACATAATAAGTATCCTCGCCGTACAAATCGTTCGTTTCTCTGTTGTTGTATTCATACAGAAAACTGGTGGCGTAGCTAAGCCCATTTAAAACTTTAAAGTTTAAGCCCGCGATTACCCTTGTACTTACGTCTTTGCTGGTTAAATTGCGTCCGCGTACTTCGCGTAAAAGATTATAACTCCAGTCGTCATAAGGCAGGGCTCCTGCAGGTATTTTTGCCAGTTGCGCACGGTTCCGCATTAATTGGGTGGCATAGCTACCGTCTTCATTCAATATCATTTCGTATGGAGATAAATTCGCCATTTCTGCACGGGCCGGACCGCTGCTGTTTGCGCGTACATAGTGAAGATTGGTAGAGAAGTTGAATTCGAGCCATTTAAAAAGGTTGGTTTGATTGTTGTAATGAAGCCTCCATCGGTCGCTGAAGTTTGCAATAACATTACCAAGACTGTTCTCGTACTGTATGGACATGTAGTTTTTTTCTCGCTGCGATGCTTTGGAAACGGCAATATTGTATTGTTGCAGAACAGGATTTTGTAACAGAATATCTTTGATTTGGCCGCGGTTATTGGTTTCACTTAACCTTTGTAGTCCGGCATTCATCTCCGCTTCGCTGATTTGGCCGTTCCGATGGGCATACATATATTCTGTCGCCAAAGACAATGAAGCTCCTATTTGGCTAAACGTGTTGTTGTACACCGTCATTATTAAGTTGTTATCATAATAATATTTTTCATAAGCTACTTGGTCTTTTGAAGAAGCATTGGTCAATACGGTCGACAAATCCCATTTTTCACCGATGCGCACCATAGCATTTACATCGACTTTTAGTACGCCCATGTCTTTAGGTCTTTTTGTAATTACCACAATAACTCCATTCCCGGAACGTGCCCCCCAAATAGAAGCAGCCGCAGCGTCTTTTAATATGGTTACACTTTCTACGTCATTGGGATTAACGTCTTTAAATCCATTGGCAGCAGGAAATCCGTCTACAACAATCAAAGGTGTCCGGTCTGCATGAAGCGTACCTACGCCTCTGATGGTAAAGTCTATGGAGCCATCTGAATTTTCCTTACCCTGCATTCCGGCCGTAGTTCCCAATAAAGCAGTGGAAATATCGGCGCTAAGACTTTTTGCAATAGATTCGCTCCTGATGACATTGAATGAGCCTGCAGCCCGTTCCCGCGAAATGGTTTGATAGCCGGTGACTACCACGTCTTGCAATATTTGGGCATCTGTCTCAAGGTTCAGTTCCACAAAAGCCCTTCCATTTATATCGTATTCAATGGTTTTATATCCTATATATGAAACTATAATGGTGGCGTTGGGCGCAAGGGACGCAAATGAAAAATCACCTGTACTGCCGGTAGTAGTAATCTGGCGAGTTCCTTTTATGGCGATTGTAGCATCCGGTAGTGGGTTTCCTTTTTCGTCTCGGACAATTCCCCTAAGGCCGATTTCTTGATTTTGTGATGTTCTCAGATTATTTGTTGTTTGTTGCGCATGGTCGCCGCCGTTGGTCGTCGAAATCATATTCCCCATACTTCCGACCGGTTTTTTGGTTTGGTTGCTGATTAGCGGTGTATTGTTGGTGAGCGCAGTCTTGTACAGGACAATTTGCGTACCGATTATCCGATGGCGTATAGGACTTTGGGAGAACATTTGCAAAAGCGTAGCCTCTATGGCGCCTTGCCGGATGTTGATGCTTACCTTTTCTTTGGTGTCGATTTCATCGGTGTAAAAAAAGGAAAAATTAGTCTGTTGTTCAATCAGATTGATTGCTTCGGAGAGTGGAATATCACTTCTGTTGAGTGTGATGAGATTCTGCTGAGCCTTTAGCGGGAGCCATGAGGCGCAGAACGTCAGTAGGGTCAATAGGATTACGCTCCTAAGACTGACGATTGCATTTTTTGTTATATACATAAAGTATTAGGTTTAAGTTAAATTGATTATTATTCGGTAATGGTAATATCTTTTCCCGATATGGTATAATTCATAGGGGTTGTGGTTTTAATTACTTCTAAAATGTCGCCTATAGAGTTACGCAGGTCAATGCTGCCGTTGTATTTTCGCTCTGTCAGAAGCGGATTCTTTAGCCGTATCCGCACGCCGTAAGCCCGCTCTAATTGTACCCATACCTCATGAAAAGGACTTTGGCTAAAGCGTAGGAAACCGTCTTTCCAAGAGGTGTACATGTCCATGTTCACATTTTGAAGAATAGTTGTAGAATGATTTTTTTTATTGTGTATCAACTGTTCTCCGGGTTTAAGCGCTATATGGCCGGTGGTTCCGTTTTCTAAGGCGATTTGTATGCTGCCGCTGACCAAAGATGTAATAATTTCATTTTCATCGTTGTATGCCTTAACATCAAACTTGGTCCCCAAAACGTGTATGTCGATTTTTCCGGTTTTAACGATGAATTTCTTGTTGCCTGTTTGTACCACATCAAAAAAAGCTTCTCCACTCAAGCAAACCTCTCTGTGTTTTCCCAAAAAGCGGGAAGGATGAATTAATTTACTTCCCCGATTGAGCCATACGGTACTACCGTCCGGCAAAGTGTGCTGCTTTCTGCCTTCGATGTCGCCAGTTAATACCAGCATATTGGTGTCTTGCCGGTGGTTGACCTCATGTATATGGTATCCGATAAACGAAAAGAGCAACAAACTTGCCGCTATCGACCAGCAACGCCACCACATAATGTTGCCGTTATTGCGTTGTTGTTTCTCGTAGCGGTTAATACGGCATATAAGTTGTGAAAATACGCGATCTATGTGGGTAATATATTTTTCGTCTGTCATCATGAGTTATTTTATTTATTATTCTTCCATATAGTGTTGTAGCGAGAGTCGCAGCTTCTTTTGTGCAATAGCTAATTGCGCATCCACGGTGCGTACAGAAATACCTAATAATTCAGATATTTTTTTGTAGGACAGGCCATTTATACGCGCCATTTTAAATATGGCCCTACATTTTGTCGGCAGGTCTTCGATAGCTGCTTGCAGTGCGCTTTGCAATTCCCTGCGAATGGCTTCCGATTCCGGATTATGGTTTTCTGTAGTAAAAGCGGCTATCGCGTCATCAGAGGTTAGCTCCATACGATGTGCGGCTACCTGTCTGAGGCAGGAGATGGCTTTGTTTTTTACCGCTACATGCAAGTAGGCTTCGATGTTTTGTACTTCGACAATCAGCGCCCTGTTCTTCCAAAGGGTAAAAAAGACCTCGGAAACAACTTCTTCGCTCATCAAGCTACTCTTTAGAATATGGTAGGCGTGGTTGAACAAAGAGGCATAGTACAGATAGAACAACTGCTTAAAAGCATTTTGGTCGCTTTCGGAAATATCTCTCAACATGATCATGCACTAAAGACGCAGCAAGTATACAAATCCCCTAAAAAAAACAATACTTTTATGCCAATGGCACCAAATCCAACAGTGTATCAGATTCGTAGGTGGGGCCGCCGGAGCAGGCTATATGGCGATGGTTGTAGAAAAATTGGTCAATACCAAATACTTGAGCCCCCTCAATGTCCTTGGCAAAATCGTCGCCTACCATGAGGAAATCGCTTTTGGGGGCGTGGAAAGCCGTTGTTGCAATCCTAAAGATTTCGGGATGAGGCTTGTGTATGCCTAATTCCTCGGAGATAAATACCTGTTGAAAATAATGCCGAATACCCGATTTTTCTAACTTAGTGTATTGTACCTGTTTAAATCCATTGGAGATAATCCCCATCCGGCAATCTTTGGCGGCAAGGGCTTCCAGCGTCTCTTTGGCGTGGGGCATTAGGGCTGTGAAGTTAGGCATGATTTCTAAGTAGCGGGCGCCCAATTGGGCGGCTAATTCGGGATTGTCTATGCCAAAGTCCTGTAAAGTTACTTGGAAGCGCAGGCTGCGCAAGACGGTTTGGCTCAAAAGTCCTTTTTCGTATTGCTCCCACAGGCGATGGTTGTGGGCGGTATACAGACGATAAAATTTTTCAACATCATCAATCCGATTGCCTAAGTGAAAGTCATGTAAAAGCGTTACTACGGCATCGTGCGCATTGGTCTCAAAATCCCACAAAGTGCGGTCCAAGTCAAACAGGAAGCAGCGGTATTTCTTCATAATCCATTTCTTTTTCAAGCAGATAACGACTGAGGCTGCCGTTAAACGAGCCTTTGGCTCTACTTGCGCTGCCCCAATCCGTTATCTACCTGCTCTTACATGCCTGTGTAGGTTTGGGGCGATAATTGCCTAAGTTCCTCTTTGACGGAGGGGGGAATGTTTAGCGTATCAATAAACCTGCGGATGTCATCTTTGCTAATGTGTTGATTGGTGCGAGTCAAGTTTTTAAGCGCTTCGTAGGGCTGGGGGTATTGTTCGCGGCGGAGGATGGTTTGGATGCCCTCGGCCACCACGGCCCAGTTGGCTTCAAGGTCGGCCTGCAAAGCAGCCTCGTTCAGAATCAGTTTGGCCAATCCTTTTTGCAGGGACTTCATGGCCAACAGACTATGGGCTATGGGAACCCCCAGATTGCGCAAAACGGTGGAGTCGGTCAAGTCGCGCTGCAAACGGGAAATGGGGACTTTGGAGGCCAAATGAATAAACAGGGCGTTGGCCACGCCTAAATTCCCTTCGGCATTCTCAAAATCAATGGGATTTACCTTATGAGGCATGGCCGAAGAGCCTACTTCGCCCGCCTTGATTTTTTGGCGGAAGTATTCCATGGAAATATAACTCCAAAAGTCGCGGCACAAATCAATCAAAATGGTATTGATGCGTTTGGAGGCATCGCAAAAAGCGGCCAAATGGTCGTAGTGTTCAATTTGGGTGGTGGGATGGGAGCGTTTGAGTCCCAAAGTTTCTTCTACAAAACTCTGGGCGAACCGGTGCCAGTTTACATGGGGGTAGGCGGCATAATGGGCGTTCATATTGCCTGTGGCGCCCCCAAACTTAGCCGCCATGGGGATGTGTTGGAGCAGAAGCATTTGTTCCCGAAGGCGGACGGCAAACACCTCTATCTCTTTGCCCAAACGGGTAGGGGAGGCCGGCTGTCCGTGGGTATAGGCCAGCATGGGTATGGATGCCCAGTCCAAGGCGTATTGAGACAAGGTTTGCTTTAACCGACTGACGGCGGGTAGATACAGTTGTTCCAAAGCCTCCTTGAGCGAGAGCGGAACGGCTGTATTGTTAATGTCTTGAGACGTCAAGCCAAAATGCACAAATTCGCTGTAATCGGCAAGGCCCAAATCCGTAAATCGCTGTTTCATAAAATATTCTACGGCTTTTACATCGTGGTTGGTCGCTTTTTCAATTTCTTTGGCGCGTTTTGCATCTTCTTGACTAAATTGCGTATAGATACTCCGCAATTTGGGAAAAATATCGGGAGAAAGTTGGGATAATTGTGGCAACGGCAATTGGCACAGGGCAATAAAATACTCCACTTCCACCCTTAGGCGGTATTGAATCAGTGCGTATTCCGAGAAAAAGTTTGCCAGCTCAGCTGTCTGGCTGCGGTATCTGCCGTCTACGGGAGATAAGGCAGTAAGGGGACTCAGTTCCATATGGGCACAAAAGTAGACAATTAATTTCAAATTTTGTCATATCCTCAAAAATGTTGTAGCTTTGGGCCATGTTGAGCCGTCAGAATACCTCACCGTAATGAACACTATTCAGTCTACAAATTCTGTTACTCATCTATTTTACAATGGTGTACAGGACATTGCCGGTGATGAGTACATTAGCCTTTCGCCGCTTGTTCTGCAAGCCTTTGCAGATATAAGCATAGAGGCGATTTATGTACTTGACTTTCTCAAACGAGGATTCCATTTTGTGGCGAACCGCGATTTCTTCTTATGTGGACACAACATGGAAGAGGCCGTGTTGCTGGGATACGACTTCTATCCCAGAGTGGTATACGGTAAAGATTTAGAACTGTTTCAAGATATGCACATTGCTATTTTACAACGCCTGCATAATATGGACAGACCGGACAAGGTGAATTATTTTTCATTTGCCGTCCGCAAGAAAAATGCAGCAAGGTACTTAATGGTCTACCACAAGTTGAAGCCTATATTTGCGGAGGACAAGTTACGGTTTGGTTTATGTTTGCTGTCAAGTTCTGTATTGAAAAAGCCGGGACATTTGCGCACTCATTACTACAATGGTATGGACTTTGACGAGTATTCGTTTGCGGACAAACAATGGCGAAAGAAGACAATACAACAGCTA
>Ga0131853_10019487_pt1 | contig 12346 bp, 7 predicted proteins | sample TergutLab28metaG_FD_92764 | JGI IMG/M metagenome (GOLD analysis project Ga0131853, IMG submission 92764) | Labiotermes labralis P1 segment gut microbial communities from Petit-Saut dam, French Guiana - Lab288 P1 (version 2) (version 2) | ecosystem: Host-associated > Arthropoda: Insects >...
AGTACACAAATGCAGTGTGTAACTTTGCTGTACTTCTCAGCTTGCATAACAAGTGACATTAACACTGTCATGGACAGACTGACACCTGCATCCTTGTCAAGCTGGTGTTCGCAAGTTCTGGGACGCTCACTGCAGTAGTCAAAATACAAGTCTTCTGGGTCATGATGCTGTGCAACTGGGGCATTGGCTCCTGACGTTTCAAAGAAACACTGTGCCTTCATCTCCAGTGGTCAAACAGACCAGGGCAATATAGCTAACACAGAAGTGTGAAACAGGTAGATTGGTAATGGTTAGTAAACTGACCATAGGGGTGGTTAAGCAAGGTGTAGAAAGGACCTGCTTGTGCTGTTGTGGCCCTGACAAAGGACACTGTAAGATGCTTTCCAGAGAAGTATCTGGTCACCATCTGGACTCCAATGGGGCAGCTGGTGTTTTCAGATCACGCAGAATGGTGTTTTCTTGCAATAATTCACGTTACACGTGAAATATTGCTTCTCTTACCAAAAGACACTAAGACTTGTGCCTGGAATCATGTGCTCCACTGCAGCTTATGTATCTTTGTGCCATCTATGCCAAACTGGAGCAACAGTATAAATAAACAGCATTCACTGAAACACTTAGTGGTTAGGATACCAATACATGTTGTCCAATAAAAGTGAACTTCACCCTATAAAATACCATGAAGCAGGAATGGGGTGGGGGGATAAGGTATAGCTCTACCCTTTCTTTAACCTCAGTGCTAGATGGGGGTAGGTGGTATGCCCCACACACCAGCCACCCTCCACCTGGGAAAGAGAACTAGTACCAAACGTACAGGAGGCTCAGGAGGCTGGATGGGCGTCAGGGCCGGTCCGGATGGGTACAGACAATATTGCCCCCACCAGGGTTCAAACCCGAAACTGAGTCACTAAACTACCTAGGCTATCCCAAGTGTCGATATTGTCAATTACTGAGATTATATAGTTTGATCCACACTTAAAAATGAGTATGCAGCATTGGTGGAATGATAATGATAGGGGAAACCAAAGTAGTGGGAGAACAACCTGTCCCAGTGCCACTTTGTCCACCACAAATCTCATATGCACTGCCCTAGGATTGAACCCAAACCTCGATGGTAAAAGACCAGCAACTAACCACCTGACCCACAGTACAGTTGGGTCCATTAATGACCACTGACTAACTGCAAAAGCCATGGCCTGGCCTGTAATTCATAAAATCTAAAACCTTAAACTCACATAAACTTAATGCTGCATTCTCTGTACTGATTACTACAGCCATAATTATCACTAAAAGACTTCCATACCGAAAGTATTTATATGTAATAACATGACAGGTACGTAATCAGGAAATTTTCCCAACTGTACACCTACACAACACCTGTAATTCACAAGACCTAACTCTATGCACATATCAGTTACATCTATTGCAGAACTTCATGGTTTGGAATCCTCACTGAATACGATCAGGATGCTAAAATCTATAAGGATTAGATGGAGACATTGCATGGCACAGAAGGGAATAAGAGAAATACATACATGGTTTTGGTCAGGAAACCTGAAGGACTTACAAGACCTAAGCATGTATAGCACAACAATATTAAAACTGATCTTAAAGAAAATGGATGAGCAGACATGAATTGGACTCATCTGGATCAAAACAGGGACAAGTGGCAGGCTATGGTAAATATGCTGTGGCAAAACACAGGGAATTTTGTGATGAGCTAGGGAGCTGTTAGCTTCTGAAGCATGTCTCTGCTTCCTGCAGTGTGCTCAGTCAGAAACCACCCCATCCATCTACGCTAAACCACATGCTGCCATTTCGTGCACATTTTCCTTCTAGAAACCAGTTAAATGCCAGCAAAGTTGCAGTGGGTACTGTGGGCAGGGGTAACAAATCCCAGGCACCAGGTCATTTGGGCAACCAAATTTTTTATAGTGGTGCTTAATACGGGTGAGTCTCCAATAAGGAGCATGCTTCATGTAACCCTTCCAGCATCTAGGACATTCATGTGGGGGCCTGGATTTGTAGAAAATTTGTGGACCCCCAACTTGAGGTGTTGTCTTTCAGTTTGTGAAGTAAAAAAACTGAACAGTCTTGGTACAAACCTGAGAAAGACTGCACATTTTGAGTCTGTGCAGTGCGACGTCTTAAACGCCTTGCAGTAGCCATCTTCTACCTGAAATGGCAAACATTTCAAGCTTCACAAAATATGATATACTAGATAAAGTCAAACAGCTGCTGCCACTACAACTACTGTGAGGCTGAGAAGAAAAATCCTGTGGATGATGCACCTGAACTAGCTTTCCCCTCATGCATCCAGTTCCAACTGGAAAATGTTGGCTTGCGAAAGTGCTCATCACCAGCAAAGGGTATCATTACCAACAACCCTGTCAACAATACAGCTAGAAAACTGGAGAAGAATGCATGAAAGAACACCAGAGGGGAAAGTGCAACAGACTGTGGCAGATGTGGAGGAAGTCCATTTGTGGGATTTCTCATGGCTCACTATGGTGACAGGAAATATGGCAAACCATTATGGTTAAGATGTGCAAGCAGCTGATCACTTTACTGCAACTTCATAACCTTTAGACATTGCCCCACAATTATCTCTTAAAATTAAGAAATAGGGAAATTTTGGGGGGTGAATTATATACAGGGATCTGTACATGGGTAAAATGCAGCAAACTTTACTTATTTGCACACGTATATTACAAAACTCAAAAGCTCTCATTTCCACTCATATGCCATCCAGAGTTGCCAAAACACGACAACAGTCAGTAATTGGTTGATAAAGTTTACTTAACAAGGAGTAAGTTTCTACAGGTCTACCTACACAAAACACACGAAGATATCACCCAAAACGTAAGTATTTTAATACTTGCACAATATCCACAGACCTTTTTGTGCTACAAATGAGCAATGTACAGCCCTTAGACCAAGAGTTGAGGTTACCGGCACACGTCAACATTTCATTCTCTTAAAAAACACTGATTTAGTCCGAGCAACAAAACTTATCCGAAGGCCAATTCCTATTACAGATCACATTAAATTCTGTTTTAATAATATATATGGTAATAACACTTTGAACTTCGGCTCACAAAAAAATCTCGAAAAACTTGCTGCCAACTTACAAACAATACACCTGCGTTATCTTCAATTTCCTATTTGCAATGCTGTAATATTTCGTGGTATTCAGACAGAACCGTCAAACACTTCGCGTACTTCAGTTCCTTTTACATGTTTAAAGTAGCTACAGAAAAACACTTTTACGCTAAAGCAACTAAAACCCTTATACGATATACACTAGGAAATGTTATAATGAATCTTCAAGTGAAAAAGCAAAATATTTTACTTTTTCTGCTCACCGAATCACTTTCTTTTTCAAGCTAACCGTTACTGTACGAACCACACAAACCGCTCTTATCCATGCGTACCAACCACAGATTATCTAGCAGGTACCAACGCAACGAGGAGCAAGTGCCCTGTTCTAACTCATCGGTGCGTTGGAATCACGATTTGAGAAGTAATATCACCTCTGATCCACGGTTACAATTAAAAGTCATCTACATCACGGATTACTACGTGCACTTCGTCGTGAGGAGTTGGATAAATATGGTTAAGTTTTTCTACTTCACTCTTTACTTCATTTGATAAAATAACTAAAACAGTACACAAATACATAAAACCATACTTGTTTCAGTCACATTTGGCAGAGACAAATTCCTCTCGATGCATAGTTCATGGCCGCCGTGCCACTGAAACAGGGGAAATGATTTGCTTTCTCTCTAATAAAAAAAAATAAATAAATAAAATAAAAATAAAATAAAAAAACCAACATTTCTTTGTGTAATATACATCTCGTGTAGCTCATATGCTAAAAGCGACGGCAGAGGACTATTTTTTAAAGCGACGATAATAACAGTTACCCTTCTTGTCGCGTGTCTAACAAACGAGAGAGAAAAGAATACTGCGGCGTAAGATTCGGCTAGTGTAGCGGCCAGGTTGCCGCTTTACCCACTGGAAATGACACCGCGGGGAAAGATGTCAGTTTCCAACTTGTTTTCCCATTGAGGAAGTAGGTCACTGGGTTGTTAAGACGCCCGTTTGGGCAATTGTGTCTCGACGTTTCGAAGCACAGTACCGCTTCTTTCTTCAGGTTCGTGAGAGATGAAGGCCATATGCTTCTTAGAAATTTGGGGAGTAAATTATCCAACCACAAGGGTAACAACCTGGGAGACCTGCTTCCTCAAATGCAACGCGGTAGACACCCCAAATTACTGATTTCATATTGTTCAAAAGATATTTATTTTTTATTATTTTATGTTCCTGATTCATTGCGTTTTGAAGATGTGAGATTGATTTTCTGTGAAAGAATGACACGATAAAGATTTTCAAAATATTTAAACGTCAGTGTTCATGAGCACATAACAACATTACTTAATAAAAGAGAAAGGTAAATGAAAATACTGTCAGTATTAAATGTTGTTACTCAGAATTCTAAGAATATGGCTGTTTTCAAAGCAAGACGTGATTATTGAAAAAATTATATCAGCCAACAGATGAGCAGAATTTCGTTTCAAATGACCAGAACGTAACAGCTAAGAATTTTAAATTGGATTTCTCTGTTTTGCATATAATGTTTTATGTTGTCGAATGCACATTTTATTGTTAGATGTTATTACTTTGTTACCTTGGTAAATGCTGGAAAATAAAATCTTGATTTGTTTGATGGCAGGGCGAAGGAGGAAAGGCAAAAGAAGAAGTTCTGCACCTTTTCGCAAAAGCTGGTCTCCAGATCATGATCCGACGCTGAGTATCGACCATCCTCAGGGGGGAAGTTCTATACACGTACTGTCCGTTGCTGATTACTGACAACAAATATGTAGTGTACACGGTGCTGTGCCGGTCCCACTGGCTGCGCGGTCTAAGGCGTGGGTCTGCTGCCGCTCGCTTCCTAGGATTGGGGGTTCGAATCCCACCGACGGCAAGGATGTCTGTCTATTGTAAGTGTTGTGTGTTGTCAGGTAGTGGTCTCTGCGTCAGGCTGATCACTCGTCAAGAGGAGTCCTACCAACTGTGGTGTCCCCAGTGAGTGTGATCGAGAAGCCCCGTGAGGACAGGCCTTCACCCGGAATCGGTTCGACGCGCCACGGACAAAAAAAAATATTGTGCTGTAGCTTACAGTTATTAATATAACAACAGACTTTCTTTATGTAGATTAACATTACCTTTTACAGTAAAGGGTTTGTTGCTGATTTCCCCTCCCCCCACCCATGGCTCGACAGTCCCTAGTAGAGCGGGTCCTCCTCATTATCGAAGCTTCGCGGTTGCACTCAAGACACACTACACTCGGTAGGACTCCCCTGGACGAGTGATCAGTCAGAAACAGAGACCCCTCTGTACCCTGACAACACACAACACTCACAACAGAGACAGATGTCTATGCATCCGACCGGACTCAAACCCGCAGATCCACGCCTTAGACCGCGCGGCCTCTGCGATCGGTATTGGCCATGTCTGCGCTTTATAAAATTCTGTTTTCACTCTGCAATTCGGGCAAATTCGTCGTTTACATTCACACGCTCACAAATCATTGTGTCAGTTTTAGTTCTTCTAATGTGAAGGTCTTGGGTATTGCTTTCAGTGTTTCTAGTTTTGGTTATTTTTTGCCGTGGCAGATGCTGCTTCCATTATCTCCACGCTTCTCTATCTATTTTAGCTCACGGAACCCTAAAAAAAAGCTACAGAACTTGCTGAGGAACCGCTGCCTGTCCCCAATAAATAAAATATGAAATTTATGTACATTATATGTAAACGAACTAACGGCGGACCTCAAACTGATCGATAAGCTGATCGTTTCGCCTCACACATCGACCCAGTCTACGGCCATCTGTGCTGACTGACTTGAATAGAGAATCTGGCAGCTTCTGGACTGCAGCAACGATTGGCTGTCTGCGTGCTGTCAGTGACGGAATGATCACTGTCGGATGTCGCGACACCAAGTTTTTAATTCGTACACACAGATTTAGGACCGCCAAAAAAACTCTTCCACCTTTACTCATTTTCGTCTCTCGGAACCCAGTCTGGCAGCAGCAGTGTACATTGTGTTCTGGCTGAGCACCACACGGTACAAAGGAAGGCCGAAAGCGGCTGCAACCTGTACGGGTACACACAAACAGTAACGCTGTATCCAGTTTGTGTAGTCGTGTGGTGTGTTCACTGCACTGGCTATAGCAGCAGTGCACACTCAGAATCTTATTTCATCTCGTCTAAACGCTTTGCACCATTTCCTGATTGGATGCAGTTCTGGTGAAGCAGCACCTGAATATCGATAGCGTTCAGATCGCAGTTCCTCAGCAGCTGCATGGCCTTCGGAATCAGCCGACAGTGACACGTGCCATGTGGCTGATGATGAATGGGGCATGTGCAGCACAAGACTGTGGTCCAGTGAAACCTTCCTTCCGCCTTGGCTCCATTCTCGCTGCACGGCAGTGAACCATCCTGACTTGTGGCCAACGGTTCAGTTGCTGGCACTCCTTGGTTTCTTTGTGTCGCCCTTCGTTCACAAGCTGCATACAGGAACAACAAAGAGTTTGATCGCGCGATCCTGACTGCAGGGTTTTGAGAAACTAACAACAATATGGCCGTCAGCTTCACAGCCACATGGTCAACCGTCGTCAGGCAATCGGTTATTGGAAAATATTAGCCATGGATTCTGCTTACTTCGAAGAAATAATTATACATAGATATATTCACACACACACACACGTCTCACCAGAGCGTTCAGTGCACAGTTCAGCAACACGTCCTCAGACGTCCATCTTCGTGTACTGCTGATAATGATGACCCAAATGGCCGTCACTATACGGGCTTGCATAAATGCTTTTATGATTTCTACCATCAACATAGCGATTATGCTACTGGCGGGACGACGGTCCAAGTTTCTGTTCCCGGCAGATGCAACAGATTTTCTCTTTTCCAAAACGTCCGGACCGACTCTGCAGCCCACCCAGCCTTCTGTTCAATGAGTACGGGTGATGCTGCTGCAGGAGTAAAGCGGCCGGAGCGGGAAGTTGATCACTAACCTCCATCTAGTGCCGAGAATCGAACTAGAGAAATTTTACCTTCATTCCTCATTTCTGACTTCAAGGCGTAGAACGGGACTTCGCCGTTGTTGTTATTATTATTATTATTATTAATGTTGCTGTTATTATTAATTTCACAATTTTCACTCGTCAGACCAAAACCAGACAATGCACCTGCAGCATGGCATTTCATTTTCTCTGCTGAAGCTACAAACGCTCCGCATATTCAGGGAACGTTTGCAGGTTTCTCCTACTGTCAGTTCCTTTCCCCCCAGCCAGCATAGTCTTCAATTTCTTGATTTACTCTCTTGGAATGGGAGACAACGTCAAGTTGACGCAATTTTTGTTATTAATGTCTCCCTGGTTCTAAATCTAGTCCATCTGCAATGGACAGCTTTAGTTCTACAGTTCCCACTCGGAACGCCGAGACTTTCCTTTGTTTCGCGTTAGTCCAGCCTTCAAAATTGTGCCAGTGTGGAAAATTCAACGTGTACTGATTTTGACGGTACCTTCAGAAGGCAAACTGTCACACTCAGACTTAGTATCAGTTATCAGTTCATTACCACAAGGTGTGCCAATTAATTATTTAAGTTCTATGTCGTTCGTATTTGCTTCATATGTGTCCTGGTAATTGTCTTTTGTTAACTGTGTTCATGTGTTATACTGCTTCTGTTGTTGGTCATCTGGAGACTGGAGACGGTTTCATCACGAGGACCTTCATGATTTATACTGCTTGCCAGATATTCAGAGGGCGATTAGAACAAGAAGGATGATATGACCAGAGCATGGGGCACGGTGGGGGGGGGGGGATACGAGACACAGCTACAGGATGTTCCTGGACAAACCTGACAGGAAAAATCGCTGGGAAGATACAGCAGTAGGTGGCAGTATAACACTGGAAGTAATAGGATCGTAGGACATGGACTGGATTACTCTGGCCCAGGATAAGGATAAGTGGCAGACATGAGCCTTGGGGCTTCTATAAAATGGCGGGAATTTCTCGAGTAGCTGAGAAAGTATCAGCGTCTCAAGAACGAGTCTGCTGCATGATGTTAGTTACCCGTGCTGATATTGACCAAGGAGTTTGTAGTTGACCTTGGTAGTTGTTTGCGCTGGGGAAAGCCAATGTCCCTTGTTTGTGCCCAGTAACCGATGTGTTCAAGTTGAAAATACGAATTTCACATTTTCAGCTCCGTTCATTACAATTCAATTACTGTAATTTACACCAACAAATGCACACAGTTGTATTACATTTACAATAATAGCATAAAAACTGCAAACTGCTACATGTTTCGGGTCTTACTGGTCCAACATCAGGCAGTACAGTAATTGTATGACACGACTGATTAATTCTTCTGAGTACAATACGTGTAACTAGTCTACAATATGTGTAAGTAGTCTACAATATGTGTAAGTAGTCTACAATATGTGTAACTAGTCTACAATATGTGTAAGTAGTCTACAATATGTGTAACTAGCCTACAATATATGAAGCTGTCGTGCAGTCGTGTTTTGTGCGTGTGAGATAATAGTTACATTCTGTAGTGTTCTGAGCGGTCAGAGCTATGCATAAAATTAACTGCAAGTTTGTTTCAAACGATACGACTAACAAATGACGACCACTGAAAAGAAGGTCATGCAGTCATAGAGAAGCAACGATAGATTCACATTTTTAACCAATTCCATATGTTTTTCCCGCGGCCGCTGTCGCCAGTGTCACGTGATCATACCGACGCTGTGCGGCTGAAATGCATTGGCAGTATATAGTATTGATGTTTTAGTGCTAATTCTAATTAGCCATTAGGTTAAATCAACACGTAAATAAACAAGAACGGAATCAACACTGTCCTTCCTAAGTATTGGGTGTGGCTACGCACGTCACGTGATCAAACTATGACAACTATTTCCGGTACAGTAACAGGGTTCGGCTCATATGCGGGCGTTCGGATGACGTCATTGCCTCGAAACTATTACTGCCTATTGTAATTATGAATCAAGGATTTACACGTCATCAAAGGTCTTTTGTTAATAGAAAACGCGCACGCCATGGTTATTTGTTGCGAGTCTTTGTAATCTCGTGTCTGCAACGCAGTTATGGTGCCTTTCACACATGTGGCAATTACGCGCCATGTTCTATGATAACATCTGCCCTCATTAGCATATCATAAGTGATTGATGACAGCTCAAATTGCTCTGCGGGTACTAAATCGATATTTGGCCTTCAAACATTCACTGGCATTATTGTGCACGTGATTGCATTCCACAATAATATAAACCGTATCGCATTTCATCTCAGACCTTGTGAGACTGCCTGTCCAAATTGTTGGAGCACCTCGCGCAGAGACACCTACCGGCGATGCTGTGAACCAACAACAGTAGTTCTGTCGATGCCCGCGACCCAAGTGTTCAAGTGACGAACTGTCCGTCCTAAATACTTTCACACCGCCAGTAGCCAGCTCCAACCCAACGTTTCAAGTCAACTGCATGTTCCGGTACGTTCCCGCTTGCAGTGCTGGGCAAAGCCGTGACAGTGCGACTTGCTTAACCTATTGGCGACGGAATTATTTTTTTTTTAATTTTAGCACACCCTGTATATAAAATGTGAATAACACAGGAACCAAATACGTTAGAATTATGAAACAAACTGCATTTTGAAGACAAAAAAAAAACGGAGAGTATATAAGATTTTTAAAATATTCAGTACCTATATTTGTTGAATAAATATATAAAATGCAACTTTAGAGGTTAGCGGTGCGGTACGACCACTATAGTTGACATTAGGCGTCAAGAGGTTAACGCAGTAGTCTCTTGAGAAGCTTATAGTTTCTGAACTACTCAAGAAATACCCCCACATTTTATGTAACACCCAGGTTCATTACCTTATTCACAACAGCGTACCACTTGTCCCTATTCTAAGCCATATTAATCCAATCCAAGCCCTCCCACACTATTTATTTACGATCCGTTTTAATGTTAACCTTCCGTCTGCTGTTCCACGTTCTTCCAACAAAAGTCTGTCGGTTCCTCCTAAGAACTGGGCTCGAGCAAGTTGGCACAGTGCACCCAGCACTTGTCTCTGCCTAATTATATTATCAATACTCTAACAGCACTTCGTGGGTACTCCACTCCACGACAGGCCACACTGCGCACAACAAAACTGACGGACAGCGACACACAGTCACGACGCACACAAGTGACATCCCTCTGCCGCACAATCCCTTCTTCCCCCACGCACACAAATCACTTCTTGTTTTCTGTGACCCATTTATTTATTTTATTTAATTTACCGCTGTTACTTGTTGGGTGTTTAAGGTCACGTTCACACGTGACAAGAGGTCCGCCCCGCTCGCCCCGCCCTAGGGATGGCCCTGATTTTTGGTCACGTCGAATTTCCGGATAACATGCGACGCTGAAACCAAACGTACGCGCTGCCATCTCCTGGCCTTATGACCGAACTACACCCACGTGTCAAGAGGTCAGTACCGTACTACGAATGTAATGTGCAGTGGATATTCCGCGTTCCTGATTAGCCCTTTAAACGCCAAGTTAAATCCCATCTGCTATCTGCTTGCATTATTATTAGCTCACCCTATTTTCCACGTTAGCGGGTTAAGGGTTAACTGGGATCGATAAAACCGCCACAAGCATCGGAAACCGTTTGCTTACATTTTTTTCCCAGGAACTTAAGCGACACCAACAAGCACAAAGATGTGCAGTTTATTTTGAATTCAATACAAACTCTGTTTGGGAGCACAAACTGCATTATTGAAGGAGCTTCTCATTCCGCATGTACGTCAGCAACAAACATCACTTAATGAACTACAAAACTTGAGTCAGCTGACAGAGATCTGCATAAGAGAAGGAGAGTGGGGGAAGCGACTTCTCAGGCATGCGGTCTCATTGCGATTGGTCGGTATGAGTCACGAAAGGTCGAGAAGACTATACCGCAGTGGGTGATAAAGAAAGGTCAAAATCCTGAACCATGAGACTATTTTAACAGCTTGACTATAAATTGCTATACTCTGCTTGGTATGGAATATTTGTCACGGAGAGGTTGGCAACTGTTCAATGTAGGAAAATCGTTTGTCATAAATGCCAAGAAATATCCTGTGTAGAAAGTGAAGGTGAAATCAAAAGGAAAGGAAACACGGATTCAGATGTGGACTTGGGTAAAAAGTGTGCATACAAATGGAGGCAGCCATGACACTGAAGGTGTTGGTGCGTGACTCACCGCTACAGACAGCTGCATTGTTGCGTGCAGCTTTGTGACACAAACAACAGTTAAATGATTTTGTAGGCGGTAAAACGATGCGTGCTATAACAAATTGTACTTGTAACACTGCACTTGAACGCGAAGATGGCCACGTGCACTTTGCAACGAAAAAATTCAGCAACTGCGGCTTAATTAAAATTTTAGTACGACAATCAGCAGTACAAAAATATTTCAGTGTGCTAGAAACATAAAACTCAGGCAGTAATTTTAGAAGTAATAAGGGAAGAGTCCGTGTTTCAGTGGAGCACCGCGTGAACATCATTTTGTGGAGTCACATGACGGGCGAAGAACAGCAGCAATTTTATTGGGAAAATCACACCTGAACTGTGATGTAAATGTAAATAATAACATCAAAATCCTCTTCCTTTTTTTTATGATTGGTGAAAAAAGATTTAAAGTAATGTAAAAGCCATTTGCTGGAGTTGAGAATTTGACACGCAGACAAACCTGTTGTGATATGCGCACACCGCTACCTTCAGAGCACACATTCCGTTGTGATGCGGCTCAATCGAGAGAATAACACAAACCGATGTATCGGTTAGGCAGAGAAATGCAGTGTCCAGATGATGGTTAGAGTTCGGCAGTGATATGCAGTGTCCAGGTTTACTTAGAGAACTATGAACACTGTTTTGACCCGTGCTGTACAGCACTACGCTGATGCTGCATGTGAACGAACTATTTATGTCTGTAATAAAGTTATCATAAGAATGCAGTTGTTATGGCGAAAAGTATATTGATTTGTAAGTACATCAACTGTACAAGTGGGCATTCACAAGACACAGGGAGTGGTCAGTACGTGCGGTAGACAGTACGTGCGGTAGACAGTACGTGCGGTGTTCAGTAAGCGCAGTAGACAGTACGTGCGGTAGACAGTACGTGCGGTGTTCAGTAAGCGCAGTAGACAGTACGTGCGGTGTTCAGTAAGCGCAGTAGACAGTACGCACGGTGTTCAGTAAGCGCGGTGGACAGTACGTGCGGTGTTCAGTAA
>Ga0131853_10019488_pt1 | contig 12345 bp, 4 predicted proteins | sample TergutLab28metaG_FD_92764 | JGI IMG/M metagenome (GOLD analysis project Ga0131853, IMG submission 92764) | Labiotermes labralis P1 segment gut microbial communities from Petit-Saut dam, French Guiana - Lab288 P1 (version 2) (version 2) | ecosystem: Host-associated > Arthropoda: Insects >...
ACAAAAAATTGGGGCGCGAAGGGCAGTTCAACAAAATACAAGGGGGGGGGGGGGGCAGTGGACTGGATTGATCTGACTCAGGGTCGGGAGTTGGCTCTTGTGAACACGACAATGAACTGTCCAGTTCCACACAATACGGGGAATTTCTAGATTAGCTGAGGAACTGTCGACTTCTCGAAAGAATGTTCCACGAAGCTGGTCGCCCCACAGACGATGGGGCACGTCTATTGAAAATTCAGAAAACACGGAGATAGTGACGCCATACGGCACGATCGTCGCCACTAACTCAACAAAGACAGCTCGCTGTCAGTGCATTGTATACACATTTTGAGCCACACTCCCGCGACACTGAACAGTCGTACGTAAGCACGTGCCCCAGCGGTAACAAGAACACGGTTACGTTCCTGTCTGCTGCCACCCCCGTTTCGCATCTGGGAGCTCGCCCAATACACCTACTTTGCGTGCTATTCCTCAAGCGTTCGTCCAAACGCCAGAACAGTGCATCACACCAGACCACAACGCCAGAACAGTGCGCCACACCAGTCCGGCGGTCCCTTCCCTTGCAACTGAATTACCGTATCGGTCGACGTCACTACCGGCGTCAACACGCGCCATTTCTTATGACAATACAGCACAGGTGCCTGCGTTATCGTTACAAGTAAGGTCTGGGGATATCAGTTTGGTGTGCAGTTGACGGATGTGACAACAGTTCGGCGGGCGAGCACCGACGATCATAAGCAACACGCTGCGTCCAACTTCAGGGCAGATGCTTTGTTGAGCAGCAGACAGTGGCACAGCTGAACACCCGTCGACAACTACAGACTGTACTTCGGGTTTATGCGGATCTCAGAACAGCTATTATTTCCCTCCAACACTCTCACTGGCTTTATAACCGACGGCAGCCGGTAGCCCAGTCGGTACAGAGACTAGAGTACTGGCTGAAGGGTCCGGGGCTCCAAACCCGGTAGGGGGTAAAAGCTTTCTCTTATCCAAAACGCCCAAACCGGCTCTGGGGTCCACCCAACTTCCACTGAATGGGTATGAGGGACTCTTTCCCCGTGGGTAAAGGGGCCGGGAGGCGACTGGGACTAGCATGGACTGGGAAAACTACCCTCTTATAACCCAGACGGAGTGTGTTTACTGCGCGGGACGAACTGAATTTTTAAATATAATTCAGACTACTGTTAGTCTTTAAAGGGTAAGAGAAAAGTCTTGTTTGGTTGCGCAATACGTTTATTTCCGCTCAGGATAAACAACGCTTACGTGTGGTTGACAACCGCAAATGTCTGCTTCAAAATACGTGCTTATTTGACATCAATAGGGCATTTACAGAGTGGGGAAACCAAGGTCACACGAACACACGTTTGACGCGGCAACAGCCTACATTCCATAAACGAACAAAAGATGACACCAGCTGCTCTATAGAACAAATGTACACGCACCGTACGAACAGACAACCACACCTGGCGGCCAGTAAATACCAACCCAAAATGGAACCATGAGGGGGCGCCCAAACCGGGGTTACATCACACAGCAAAACGTAAATCCAGCTGCATGACGTCAGCACACACATAACGGACTTACGTACAGTCTGAGAAGGGCGTCGCTCAACATTATCAGCTGACTTACCTTTCAGTCAGCGACGGAGTCCACTGACTGGCAGACTGCGGGGGGGGGTTTAACGACTCCGTCAAATGCTAAGATTATAGGTCGTCGGCGAAAGCCAAGTGCTTTTTCGACAGGTTACTAACAATGGAAAGCCAAAGTAATCGAAGTGAGGAGAAACCCCGTCCCAGTGCCACTCTGCCCTCCACGAATCTCACGCGGACTGACATGGGGCCGAACCCGGGCCTGGAAGAACGGGCGAGGGAGTGACGACAAACCTGTCAAAATGGTGGGGTCCCAGTCGAGAAGTGAAACGATCAGCTCCAGAATATTACTCAGGAGCGTTACTGCCGTTGAGGCGGTTCGCTGAGTTCCTACGGTCTCAACAACCAAACTTCGCGCGCCTCTTTTCAGTGGCGTATCTGTGCAGGCATGTCAGCTACATGTTAGTGCGCGCATTTTGAATGCCACAATATTAAAACAAAGGCTATATCTACTGCACGCACAGATTTATATACAGAAATCTGTCAGAAACTTTTCAGGTCCTTCAGATCCTCTCCAACAACGAACAAAATGCCAGTCTGTCGCACTAACACGCTCTGAAACGTCGGTAACTACAGTATACAAGGCGTCATAGCCCGCAGGCCCCGAATCTTCAAAGTACAGAAATCACGCGCACTGGTGTGCTGCACACCATAAACACTAATGTCCTGAAATCCCAGTGGCGAGACCACGTGACATTTGGCGTTTTCTTACATGTAACACCGTGTAGTCTGGAAACGATTCAATGATGTTTCAGAAAAATAAAAGCTGCTTCTTTCTTCGGGGTAGAGTCGGGGGAACGCAGCGCAGTGCATGCTGGGAACATTCGGTGGGATTACACGACGCACGAATTGTGACACGAAAGGCACAGAACACTCTGAGTTCACATGACCTTCAGCTGAAACGACACAGTCACGAAACAAGGGCACTAAGCATGACTGGAGGAGCGGCAAGTGTCACTGATCAGTGTCTGCTTGTTGTGTAGTTGACACACATTGACTTTTTTTATTGTGGTTTTCTTTTGGCGTTCTTACATGTACTGTATGTTAGTCATAAGGTAAATTTACTCATGGTTAGTTCTCGCCTCTCTTAAGACCAGGCATGGGAGGAATATAATTTCCTTCCATTTCTTTTTTGTTTATGACTGGACTCGTTAAGTGTGCCGCGCGACCAGTGTGTGTGGGCAAACATGTAACAGTGGTTGCTTTGTTCTGCGGGAGCGGTCTGCTGCGTAGTTCGAACTGTGAGCAGCAGAGACCGATGCAGGACAGTCAGTGAGTACGAACGGTAACGAAGAGTCCACTGGCGAGAATTGTCACTTATACATTTTAGTTGTAAATGCTATTACTCCATAATCTTGCACAATAAAACTCCAATATATTCTACTTGGGGATTATTGAAAGCGTGTGCTGCCTGCTCGACTCCCCATCTTAACCAGAGTTACGAGCTCCGTCCTCCCTGGGAACAACATCTAAGATACGTTCCTCATCGGGCCCGCAACGGATTCAACATGCTGATAAGAGAAGTCACAGAAGGATTTACTGCAGGGATGACCGACACCTGCACACATAATCTCAACGAAGAGTATGAGAGGAAAATAGCAACATATATTTACAATTTCAGAAACCCGGAAAGTACGAGTGGGCATGAACAGCCATACGAAGTGTTTCCCTTCAACGTCATAAAGGCATACAAGTGGAGGTGAGGCACAGCTCCACTCAACCTCAACATCAGATGGAGGTAAATGGTCAACTTGAAGCCCAGGCCGCTTTACCCCAAGTACCCATTAAACAGGAAGCTGGATGGGCCCCAGAGCCAGTCTGGACGTTTCGGAGAAAAATCTTTCCTCCTGCCGGGATTCGAATCCCGGGCCGTCCAGCATGTGGTCTAGTCACAATGCTGACTCCGCTGCCTGACACATGCTCCACAAGAATAATAAAATGCAGACCAACGAAAGAATGCATTATTACACGACAAACCAGCACAAATCACGACTTTATGAAGTGATCAATGCCATTAGAAATATCGGGTCAGCCGGACCTTGACTACAACGCAGTATTTGCTGGAAAAGGCAAAGAGGTCCCTGTCCACGCCATGAACACATACAGGGGGAGCAGAGGTTTAGCTCCACCCACTCTTAACCTCAGCACTACATAGGTGGTCAGCCTCACGCTCCAGCCGTTTTACCCCTGGGGAAAAAGCTTTCGGTACCTACTGGATAGAATGATGGGTTGAACCCTGGGCCTCGAACCCCGAACCATTCAGTCCGTAGCTTAGTCACTATACCACCTGAGCTATACCGACTCCGCTCAGAACACACGGCAAATGTGAAACTGAGTGTGGCGACGAAGGGAGAAATCAAAACAAGCTCCCTGACAAAACAGGTCATACGGGGGGGAGAGACTGGTCACACTTTGCACTGGACAACACAAACAGTGCAGGAAATGTCTGCGAAGGGACCACCTTGGACCATTTACAACTTCTCACGCATACCAATCTAACAGCGAATTAATAATGGCCATTTCTGAACTTTATCCTGCCAACATCCGTGCAGTGATGACACTATTTTACGTAAAAATCCGACCAACGCACTATATATGTTAACACCACTGTACACACTCCCTGCGGTTGGTCCCTTTGAGGGCTGAATCATGCAGCAGTGTAGTGTGAATAGAGCAGTGTTAACACACACACACGCACACGTGTGTGTGTGTTAACAATGCTCTATTCACACTACACTGCTACATGATATATATATATATATATATCATTAGGCGGATATTAACGTAAAACAGGGTCATATCTGCCTTAATCCTTTCGTTCGTACGCAATGCAAGGCCGAAATCTTCAAACTGCGTCGTATGAAGCCAAACCAAGTCTCAGTTTCAGCGAACAGGTGTGGCTTCTGGCACAACCAACCAACCCAACCCAAACCAAACCAAACCAAACCCAACCAACCAACCAAAATACCAATGTCGAACGCCCACGTCCTGGGCCCTCGGCCCTTCCAGTCCACTGTTTTTCAACCTACGTGTCACGAAACAATATCTCGACTGTACTAATTACTGACAACGGCATTAAAAGCAGTATTTTTGCAACAATAGTGACTTGTGCTGACACTGTAGTAATCTCGGGTTCATCGCCACGTTATAAAAATTATGCATACAACTATCAGGGCTGCCAGCCTCTCGACGAAAAACTATCGTTTTTCGCCGGTTTTTCTAAGGGAGGCAATTTACAAATCACTTTACTAACTCCAGATATAGGAGCCGTAACCGAAGTCACGCTACTGACCTCAGGCTCACGAGGAAGTCTGTAAACGCATCTGCTTATCTTCATTCAATTACACCATTAAATGTCACTTCGTTATGCTGATTCATGCTTTTTTATTTCACGCTTATCTTCTGACTCCTTAAGTCGCTAGACAAAGAGAGTGGCTTAATTTGGGCTTCGACTTAAAAAGGCTGAGAAGCAGTGGTTGAACCATTCCTGCGGAACTTCCTGCTGGGCCGTGACAAGGGAACAGGGGAAATGGTGATAGTGCTTACGTTAACGTATTTCCTATCTTTGGCTCTGAGCCTGACATGGTAACACTCAGGAATTCTGCTAAAAATAGCCACGTCCTTTTGGGGGTCTGAAGTATTTTTGTACCAAGCTGTCGACAGATAATGCTAGGCAGGAGACACACTACGCGAGACCGCTCACTGCTGCCATACGGAACAGCTTCCTGCAGACAGAAGACAGGTGCACTGGCTTCTTCTGGTCACAGATGGGCAGGACGCCAAACACAAACCAGTAATGGCCGGTGTCACGTAACGAGGTGGGAAATGAAACCCACGCTTTATGGGCACCATTTGGTGCTTAACGTTATACAGCGTGAGTGGTTGCAGTGCGTTCTTAGAAATAAAGATAAGCGTAAACGTGTCGCTGTCCATGCCATAAAAGCATATAGGAGGAGCAAGTGTAAGGCTCCACACATTCTTTACGGCGGAGCTTGGCGGAGGTAAGTGGTCAACACGACCGCTGTAACCCGGGGCGAAAATCCGACACCCACTGAATATGAGACTGGGCGAGTCCAGTACCCGGTGAGGATTTTTGGAGAAGAGAGAGTCTCTTATCCCTGCCAGGTTTCGCACCCCGGATCGTCCATCCCGTAGCCTAGTCATTAAAGGGACTTGGCTATCATAAAACAGCAATTGAATCCAGGATCCACCACGCTCTGCACACACTGTCAACACAGATCCGATTTATGGGCCAGTTAAAGCAGGCAATGACGATAAGAGAAATGCACGCTGGTGGGAGAAATAGGAGAGAGAGAGAGAATTTGAAGACCTCGGCAGATGGGAAGCACAGATAAGAAAGGCGAAGATGTCCCTGCACACGCCACTATGCGTATCGGGGGCACATAAAAGCATCGCGTCACCCATGCTTATCCTCTGCACCAGATGGCGAGGGATCAACTGCAGAGCACGTCCACTTTACCGCCGATACCCGAAGCCAGCTTAGCCGTTCTGGAGACAAGAAGACTTCTGCCGCTACTGGACACAGCACCAAAGATCTTCCAGACCACAGCCCAGCCACTATACAAACTAACTATCCCAGCTCTAGGCAGCTGAGATAATATTAAAGTGGTTCTGTAAGAAACGGAGTGGGAGGGCGCGGACGTATTCGTGGGGCCCAGAATTGGGACAAGTGGCGTTCTCTTGTAAACACGGTAACGAAGCTGTGGGGAATTGACCAGCTGAGGAACTACGAGCTTCTCGAGAACAGCTTTGCTCCAGAGTGGGGCTTAATTTTTGTACGGTGACACTGTGCCAGCCCTTTGGGAGTTCCCCGCCACAGTTACACCAGCGTTAGTACGATTCTGTGGCCACAGAGTTACAGTGTGCACGCATGCGCAGATGTGTATACGAAAATGGTGGTGTATGAACTGAGCGAAATTACTACTGTATATGGAATTTCTGATAACGCAAGTCCAAACGGAAGGGGCACATTTTGAACATTTAATTGAATATAAACGCGTAGTGAACCTTTTTTCAATAAATACCTGTTCAGATGACCATTAATTCAGAATATCCACACATCTGGCGACACTTTTGATGGCGCATGGCCTAAGGAATATGGCCGTGCAGCAATGACAAAGTTATCAGGCACACAGTACACAATGCGTTACGAAATACAAACATATCGTAGTGACCCAGCACGTTCTCTCATTTCCGTTTACTTCTCACAGCCCCCAAAGGCATACGAATCACAAAACGCGTTCTTTCTTGTCGATCTGCCATTTTAGTTCGAAGCATCATGAAGGGCATCTTCATGCAAATTTGCTCTCTTATTAGCGGCGTGGGGACAAACATGACAGACTGTAAACATGTCATAAAAACTCGCAAACATGAGATCACTTATCCTGGGACTACAAACCTAAGTGCAGTTCAAACATTTAATAAGAGTACACTGTATTTCCTGAGCCATTTGCCGTATACATATCGCCACGTTCACATACGTCACTCGGCTTAACGTCAGAAGCCACAATGGACACCTGGCATCAGGGGCCCCTTACAAAGTCACACTTTTTCTCACCACTCCTTCTTCCAAATCATCCCAACTCGCGGACATTTACGGCGCAAGCACGCAGTAACATTTCAAGTTCGAATAATTACAAACACTAACCATACCTGAACTCTAAAATACGTTTTACGGCAACTCAATAATTATTTACAACCATAATATCATAGTAGTAAAGGCAATATAACTACCATCAGCACAGTCTGCACAGCGCTAAGACACTATTACAGACGCACACATCTTGTGAAACAGTACCAATATTCAACACATTTCCCTTCCGATTTATACTGCGGCGACAAGCAAAATCCCGCGGCCTCCTCCCTAGCCAGGCACTTCAAGAACCACTCATTTAGGGGATGCTATTGACAATTTTTGTAACGAAAAGCGACAAAGTTACGGGCGCAAGTACACAACAGCACCCGATGGCAAAGTTGTACCTCCGCCTAATTAGGCATTAGCCGCAGTAAGCTTAGCTGTACCTCCACGCATTACCTCCGCACTCGACCACTGTCAGCGGTCACCTTCATGCCCCAAGAAAAGAATCCTCCGGCATGCAGCGAACAGGAAGCTGGTGGGAGGCGACAGAGCTTCTTACCCCTGAAGGGGATCACACCACAAATGTTTGGTCATCCGGTCCTTCACCAAGCACAATACCGATTGGTTATTCCGGTTCAACATCTCGCACTCTTGACATTCAGAGGACCGTGCATCGTGATATATTCTTATAATGAAAGCCAACGAGATGTACTGTTTCTCAGATTCATTTGGTAAAGTACTCTACATGCTTCGGACAAGTCCACTGTCCATCATCAGGAGTATCTCAACACTGTATACACGCAATAATTATTTGTCATGCTGGTTATGTTGGCTGTCTGCTGGCGTGGTGGACCACGCCGGCAGACAGCCAACAGAACTGATACTGCTGCTGATGGGCAGTGGACCTGTCCGAAACATGTAGAGTACTTTATCAAATAAATCTGAGAAATAGTGCATCTAGTTGGCTTTTATTACAAGAACTCGCACTCCACACGACATATCAAGGTGACAGAATCAGGGCGATGAGACGTGTGGCAATGGAGCAGGAAACGACACATTAGACAGCCATATAAAATTTTTATCAGGAACCTCGTGTGAAACGATAAATTGAGAGATCTGGGCGTAAATGGTACTGTGAATCAGGATATGTGATGGCTTCATCTGGCGGAGGACAGGGCTTAGTGACGAGTTCTTGTGAACACGATGAAGAACTTGCGGGTTCACGAAAGATGAGAAATTTGTGGGCCAGCCGAACAACAATCAACGTCTAAAACACTCCGAGGGCGGCCATACTTGCACATCAGACCTGTCGCACTCCAGCAACACGTCTTTAATAATTGCAAGTAATTTCACATGTACAATTACAAGAACCACGGATGGCCAAACTGCTTACAGCTGTAGTTCAATACGGATGTTATTAAAGTTTATATTACCCAGAACACGAGAACGTACGGCAGAAACATGAGCACTGAAACAATTACACTACCATTAACTTTGTACCTTGCGCTCTCACAAGAAGACGTCCAAATACATGCTCTGCCACATTACTGGCCCATTTTATAATGAATGCCACTCAAATGTCTACACCCAAATCGCTCAGTGTGACACCTCATCGCGCGGAAATCATGTGATCTGCGATCATAGTCGGACAATTAGGAAGTGACCAGGAACATTTCAAAATTCTCTCCGGCACCCAAAATCCCTTCCTTGAGCACTACGGTGCACACAAGCAAAATGTCCGCTGACCCTGCCTTAGGCAAGTGAATGTTACTAAAAGGTCATACATACTGACAACTTCCCAGGGGTCAGACGTTAGGGTATCACGGTGGTGACTATGAAATGCACTGTCTCGTGGGATGTGACGCCGTGTAGTCTGGCCATCTCGACACAGGTTTTTCTTGGTTTCTCTGTGTCTATAAGCAAATGCTGAGATGGTTCCCAAGATTCCAAGTTGCCACTACATGCTTCTTCTCATGTAGCCCTCCCGACTTAAATCTAGTAGTAACCAATTTCATGTTTTGCTTACATGTAAAATAACCACTGCAACCGGGTAACAACCCAATTGCAGTAAATAATAATAATAATAATAATAATTATTATTATTATTATATAACGCTTCGGGGAACGCAGTGTCTCCGTATTCGGTGCAGACAAAATGACGAGAGCAGGTCATTCCAACTGGTTCTCACACGGCGTCATATCCCTCCAGACAGAACTCTTCTTGCAGCTTCGCTGATATGTCCTGCCTGTCACTGTGGTCTAGATGTGTGTGTGACATTTGAAGTTCCGTATCATTTTATTTATACACCCAAGGTTACAGGTAAGGAGAGAGCAATTGGGCAACAGCGCATCGTTCCGTACGTTCGAGACATGCCTACTGAACACAACTTGAGAACAGAAGTGACCGCCGTCCCTGTGACGTAAGTAGTTCAGGGTCGACCGTCGCAAAGCGAGCAGTGGTGAGTGTAACCGTTACGTCCCGTACAGTTTGTGCTCAAGCTGTTCCTGGAAACCCACTTCATGCCACAAAAATAACAACATACGTCGAAAATCGGTAATAATAAGCCAGAACACAATTACCGCACGGTACTATGTTGTTACACACAGCTACTGACTGCACTCGATATTTACTATAGAACAAGACAATTCTGAGTTGCTACTAACACTATCCACTACGGTCCTTCATATTGAGCACTACACGAGGGCGGGTTACTTAACGAAAATCGAATTTGGGGGGAGGGGCGGTGGTGATCGGAATAATCAACTAGACTTCGGGGCCTCCTTGGAGGGGTGGGGGAATTGACTTGAAAACTGTCGATTTTGGAGGGTCGGCTTTTCTGCTCATGCTGACAGTGAATAATCCCCCCCCCACCCCATTTGAAAGATAAAAAAGAGGGGGTTACAAGCTGAACCCCAGGCCGGGAGCTACTGTACAGTACATACACGATTACGTAATTCCGCCACTAAACGAAGCGTTTCGTGACACCCACGCTGCCGTCACACTTTGCACAGCGTGCAAAAGTACCTAAGAAGTTGTACGGTACACTGAATCACAGGCACTGTGTGCCAGCACAGCGCTGCTACATTCATAGCTTCAGCACATCAACTGGCTGGCACACGACCAACTATACCATTCGTCATGGATCTCCCTTGACAGTCCCAGTTTTATGGGCTTTAAACAGCTCTGTCTCGGTGGTCTGCAGAATTTGGTTCGGGAAGCCACATGTCCCGGTTTTTCCAAGCCATAAAAATACGACACTGCGATATTGCAAATGGAAGAAAATATACACAGCAGCAGGACAGCCATCAACCAACCACTAACAGAAGAACAAAATAACATAGGGAAAGGAAAGCCTGTAGATTGGTAATTAGATTGTGTGGACTGAGACTGCCGGGGATGGGGAACAGATATGTAATGGGAAATCTGTATATGAATTTAGTTTGCGCAATAAGAACCAACAGGATGCACTATTTTACTCTCAATCTATTTCAATAATTAACCTCTACATGTTTCGAGCAGGCTTGCTGCTCATCATCAGGAGGTACTACTGTGTATACTCGTATACAGCAGTTGGTATGTGTCATGTGTTTATGTTAGCTGCCGGCCAACATAAACGCATACACATGATACGGTCCACAAAGTATTAAAACAGAATTTGCTATCTGAGCATTATTATTATTATCATCATCAATCACCTGTATGCAGGATTTTACAATTATGTATCTAAGCAAACCATGTTTTTGGCGTACGCAGTGTCGCAGCCATTCCGTAGTCACATTTCGTGCTACATGTAATGCTATTTTCCCACGTTGAATGATTTGCACTTCCACGTCAGCAGTTTCCGCAGTTTGTGTGCAGCGCTCAGTGTGACTGTTTTCTGTAGCTCCGTGATGTCGTGCTTTCCCCTATGTTGTTCAGGTATCGTCTGAATGATTTTGACATGGTTCCAGTTGCCCCATATCATGACTGGTATCATTTGTAACACTAGTGACGCAGCCAAACTTCTCAGCATCTATCGGCTGGGAAACCTTCACCTAACCCAGAATGTCTGTGCGATCAGGCCCAGTCAGGGGAAGGCAATTCATCCAAGGGGCGTGTCACAGGAATTTGCGTACTATATGACACGTTTGTAATAGTACTACTTTTTGCCCCATTCTTACGATGCTTCCGGTTAAACCCATCATGCTCTAGAAAATTCTGAAAGTTTCCGGTGACCACTCCTTCTGCTTATTATTATTATACCATGTTTGTGTCGAACAATTTTGTTATCTGGATTACGTCGTAAGAATATCAATAAATTGTCCTACTTTTTATAGCGTGACGGGTTACAAACTGTCTTCTGCCCCCCTCCCCGCCACCTAAATAAAAAATGTCCCGGTCTTTAGTTTCTAACGGTACCTCTACCCGCAACAATCTACAAGCCGACCTTTGCGTGTGCTCAGACTGACGTGGGATGCGTTGAACGAACAATTCGCTGGAAGGCAACTCGCATAAATCGAGACTATTTTGCCTTTTCTGTTTCTCTCCAACATTACGAAACACATCCAATCTCTCGTGCAGTTAAACTCTCGACGCACGGGTGTAGTCACGCAGTTTCGGTGGCGATAGGATGTAGTCAATGACCTGCAGGGGAGATGGCTCAGGTGGACGGTGCCACTGTGATTTGTTGAAGACTTTGTCCAAGCAGCTCTGCTGGAACTGAGCGGGATTTGACTGGTCAGAAAGGCACAGATACTGACGCTGACCGACCTAACGGCCATGATACAAGATGGTGAGTGAAGCAGCGCTTTCTATGGGCAAGGCACGACGACTTATGATGATCAGACCGCAGCTGCCACAGTTTTCCTGTTTTACTGCCTCCTCTTAACTGATTCAATTCACGCGTCTATTTACTAACAGATACAGTGCACGTACCGTACAGTTACATCATTTACTGTATCATCGGCCTGCTCTACTGTTTTTGTTAGTCACACTGAGCTAAATCAACTGACATCACCCCCCCCCCCCCCCCACCCCACTTTTTTAATATAAAAAGGGGGGGGCGCCGGAAAACATGCGCCCCCCTCTACCAAAAACTCCCCTCCGTACCAGCATGG
>Ga0131853_10019489_pt1 | contig 12345 bp, 2 predicted proteins | sample TergutLab28metaG_FD_92764 | JGI IMG/M metagenome (GOLD analysis project Ga0131853, IMG submission 92764) | Labiotermes labralis P1 segment gut microbial communities from Petit-Saut dam, French Guiana - Lab288 P1 (version 2) (version 2) | ecosystem: Host-associated > Arthropoda: Insects >...
TGTATGTATGTATGTATGAATGTATGTATGTATGTATGTATATATGTGTTTGTGTGTATGTATGTATGTATATATGTATGAATGTATGTATGTATGTATATATGTGTTTTTGTGTATGTATGTATGTACGTATGTGTGTATGTATGTATGTCCGTCCGCATGGAACAATTCGTCTCTCACTGGAAGGATTTTCACGAAATTTGGTGTTAGAGTACTTTTCGAAAATCTGTCGAGGAAATTCAAGCTTAATTAAAGTCTGACAAGAGAAACGGGTGCTTTACATGAAGAACTATGGACATTTAGTATCTCGCTGAATTATTCTTAGAGTGAGAAATACTTCAGATAAAACTTGCAGAGAAAATCAAAAGATAAATTTTATGTTCAATAACGTTTTTTCTGAAAGTCTTGTCGTTGATAAGATCATATTGAATAATATGTTGGAGCCGGACAGGTCATATATTACAATATAATAAGGCTCATGCGATTTGTAGACAGGATAACGAAGGCTACAAACACACACTCGGAATATGTATTACGTTTTGCTTTTCCGTGGCAACCGTGTTTACGTGTACGGGCCTCCATATTACGTTTATACATATGTAGTCTGTCTTGTAAAAACAGTTCGTCATATTGTTAATTAGTTTCGATATATGACAGAAATATGCAGCATCCCAGTGTGATGTGCTACACATGTAAGTATTCACACATTTAATGTAATATTAAGACATATCTATATACGCGTAATGGGTTCCTAGACTACTCAAGTCATAAAACACCACTGGATTTTAAAAACAGGGGCTTTATTACATAAGACCACTGCCGAAGGATTCAATGATTTTAAAGTTTTTAGACTCATTCAACTGCGTCATACGAATATTCTCTATAACAGTTTCTACGAAACAAGGTTATTGATGATTTTGATAAATGACGACTGTGGAGTCTGAAATCTCATCCTTAAATATTCTGAATATATTCCTGAAAATTTATACCTTTCTGTATTTATATATATCCTGATGATAGCTTGATATAAATCAGAAACCTGCAGTTGTTTTTTCTGTACCAAAATATAAATTGTTTGGTTGTTTGTTGGTTTATCATTAAGTTCTGCAAGGTAACAAAATAACAGACTCTAATAAGAGTAATACAATATTATACTACGTACATAATTGTGAATAATAACAAAAGTGTGACCACGGTGGATTAAATTGTAAGCCCACTGGAGAAGGGTCCAGGAGGCAAATATGCGAATGTTACGTTATGGAGTAATCTCCTGACTTTGTCATCTCGTCTGACATCGCTCCGCACTAATACAGTTCTCCTCTCACAAACAATATATTATACCAAGTGCTCAAATTCCTACTTACCGTGCTTAAGATGTCTTCGAGTTGCTGAACTAACACGATCACGAACTGACACCTGATGATCTTGTTGCAATGCGAAAGCAAGGCGTCCTTGAAGTTGAGAAACCTGAGCCTGGTACTATGAAGAGGATGGTGACTGTTGCAAGTCTGACTGCGGGACTTGGACAGGCAACACGATGTTTGAGGACATTGATTGGAGCAGCTATAACTAGACAAGGAATGCTTGCTTGTTATTGGAATATTCTGAATGAAAAAAGAGGCTTTTGCCTCACCAAAATTCAGTGCTCAATTTCTTCGGTAATCTTCATGAAAACTTACATCGTCACCTGTATTTCTGAACATTGGAACTGACGATCCTAACGATCCGCCTGCAGTTCACGAAGAAGTGATTCCTCCTTAAATTATCATTTGTTTGCCAGATCTAATATTGTTTGTGCATTTTTCTTAATTTTAAATACATCTGTCTTTGTTAACACGCCTACATAGTCTGGAAACATCCTGTTCAATTACCATCGTGTTCATGGGAAAATCTGTCTCGTGTTATGTCGTATGGACTATAAGTCGTCGGCGTCGGTACCACCTACGGCGTAACTTCCTATTCTGTTCGGCAGTGAATTGAAATTTGACTAAAATAATTAACAAAAATGAAGTGCTTGTGTCTATAGAGACACAAAGAGCACGGTGACTGCAAGTAATTCTTCCTATTTGTCTTCGGGAAGTCTTCGAAATAATCACTAAGACCAGAATTTTGAAAGTATTTTGGAATATGTCAGTGCCCTAAGAGATTAATAATTACTCCATTTTCCTTCAGTCTACAGTAATTTCATTTACATTCCATGAACAACTGTCTAAATCTAAGCAGTGTGGCACAAAGGCAAAAAAACAAAGTGGCATCATTGAGAAGCAGATTGTAATTGGTCAACTTACAGCTTGACTTAGCACCGTTCACATGATAGACATAAAATCTTTTTACTTTTTCATGTTTCTGCCTTTCATTTTGTTTTTACTTATTTGTCTACGCTATACTTCATCACCTCACATCATTAGTTTCTTGATAACGTCAATCTTCCGTTGCTAGTTTTTGGTCCAGTCGTCGCGCTTTAATTCTGTCGCTGGTCTACCGGCTTTACGTATTTTAATTAACTGCCCTTCATTGAGATTATGTGTCTATTGACTGAAAGGTTGACTTAGCGACGCTGTGATTGCCCAGTAAATGGACAGAGTTCTACAATTAAATCAAAAGCTCCCCCCCCCTCCCCGACCTATACAAGTTCCACAATGATCGAAGAATAATTGCATTAGGAACGGACATAAAAAATGTGGCGCTAGCTCTAACGGACTTCATGTAGCTTTACACAAGAACTGTGCAGTGTAACGTTTTCATGTTGAAGACTTTTAAGCTCAGATACTTATTTCCAACCCTACACGTTTTCCGGACTGAAATACTTTAACAAATGGTACCGAGTGTAATAGATTCTGTCTTTGTACTTTTATATGAATTCTCTCCGCATTAGTTTTTTTCACCCTTTCGTAAATTTCATGCTATTGTGGAAAGATTTAATTATGACAAAACACATCGTATATATTTTCTATTCTTTTTAAAATCGTTGTCAGAATGCATACAGTAGTGCCTGCCCACAGTGAAGACCTTGTTCACCAGAAAGCTGTTCGCAGGCCTCGCATATAGACGGCCTTTACTCTAGACTTTCCCAGCAACGGTCACTGCTTCAAACCACTGTTACGCTTTCCTTGTCTTCCTTCACGCCCTTAAACTTCGTAAGAATGGATGATGTAAAGTAGCGATATAGTTAGGAAATTGGTCATTTTTCAGTGTTATTTCTTTCAAAACATTTACGTCAGTTCGTCATGAGAAATCTCGTTAACATTCCATCGGTCCTTAAGAAAAGCGTTGTGATGGTACAGAACGGTTTGATGTGCGGCACTGTGCACATCAAACCTGAGACTTTGAGTTCCATTAAGGGCATAGAATTTCTTGACTAGCTGAGCGAATATCAGCTTCCCAAACAGGACTTTCTTGTAAGGAATTAGTGAAAAAATCTCATAATATATTATTTTATCGACAGATATTTATTTATTAATATGATTTATTTAGCGATATTGTTGGCATCGATGGTAAATGTAAATTTAAAGTTGCTCCTGTGAAATCTGTGTATTGTCATGCCGGTGAAGGTATAGCTCCACTCGTTCTTAGCTTCAGCGCTAGACGACGGCGAGTGGTCAGTTTCACGTTATGGTCGGTTTAACCCCGTGGGAATAGGAGAATAAGTGAGCCCCAGGACCACTGTGAATGTTTTGGATAGGAGAAGGTTCATGTTTCTGCCGTCAATCGAAGCACGTTTCCTCGGTTTTCCAGCCTCAGTAGAAGCATTCTACTGTATGTCAGCATCCATGGTAGATAAATGACTATGAGTATGGAATAATGGTAAGTTGATGACTGGCAAGGGAAAATTCGAAGAGCTCAGAAATTTTCCCTGTTCAAATGTACACCTCATATTCCAGTGGGTTTGCCTTGGGTTCGAAACCGTACCTCCATGTGACATTAGTTAATTTGTTCTGTAAAATTCTTATTAGTGATAAGATTTAGCTTAAATATATTGCCTAATGGAAGTCAATTTATTTACCTGCCATTTATATGAAACAGTGCAAATTTTGGGAAGCTCTATTTTCTATCAAGTTCTTTGGAGTGTATAAACACGATGCAGTAAACAAGCGACTTATTCGCATAGAACATCGCACATAAATGCAGAACACAGAGCGGTATGGAAGGAAATGTAGGTTATGAACAGCTGTTCGGAAAATGTTGTGTTGGGATGTTATGTTTGGTTTTTCCGCCTGCAGTGTTCTGCAGTTTCGTAGAATTACCAATATCACGTTACTGCCCACGAAATGGAAAATGGCAGCAATAAGCTATATATAGAGCATTGCTACTGAAATGTGACGCAATGAAGATGGTGTGAAAAATCACTTTTAAGGTAGAAACAAGCTCATTTATGTAGTTAAATTTGTTATATAAACCCTTGGCAATATTTCGATATTAAACAATGGCCCCATTTCTTAATAAATTTCATAAAGGAATCGGTTCATAACTGAGTCGGTGAGGAGCTTACCGCAATTGCTGGTAAATAGGCCTTGGCTGCTGTATAATTGACATGGGTAAGGCAGGTCATGGTTTAAAGTCTGAGTTGCGTTCCTCAAAATTACAAGTTCGAAGTACGGGACACAGAACTGATAATATTCCCTATATGAATTAATTACAACGCCCGAGACAACAACATTAGTTTATCAAAACTGTGGACACTAAAATTTGTCAAAACTGAAAGCGAAGCAACGTTGTTCGGGGAAAAATGAAATATGTGAGGCGACTGCGGTTGTGTTTCAACAGTCCTGCTCCTTATTTTGGAAATCACAGGTTCTAAATGTGGGTTCACAAATCGACTATCTAGACTGAGATTAATGGCCACTTTCCTCAGTCCCTCCAAACAATTGTCTTGATACGTACATCAAAGTATGCCAGACCATATCTCCGTTTCTGTTGAAATTGATTATTCATTAACTGTCTTCTCATTTCGGACAATACGAGTATAGCCCTAGCAAAATCAAAGGTCAATATATGAACCAAGGATGGTGTTAAGATTTCTTGAAACACACAACGGCTACAGACCCTATCCACATTCAGAAATTCATTCGTAAACAACTTTCTGTTACTGTTAAGACTTGCATAAATTGAGTTCATGTAAATGTATACAAAGAATCTACAATTCAGTCGATTTGTTATTTTTAGAAATTTACTTTTACAACTTTGTGTTTAGAGTGAAAATTCGGCCGTAGGTCTGGGGCACGCAATTGAGTCAGTATATAGCGCCCACCGATGGGCAATGAAAACTGCGGTGGGTGGTTGTGAGGGAATTGTAATCGTTGGAGTCTCACATTTCACATCGTCATGCAAATATAACAGTCCATAATACTTGCGCTCAGTATTTCATGTTAAAGCCGGAGATATAGCATAGATATTTATGTGTAGCAAGAAGAGTAATTCTACCAGAATGAAATAAATCAATGAAGGTAGATGCTATTTCCCCGTTCGTTGCTCTTCGTCGTTATGTAAACTAGCCAAATCTATCCCATCACAGGCCAAGAGAGGCCTTTAGGGTTTCAGGATTTGGAGGCTCCCAGAAATTCTATGTTTCCAGTGTACCAATTTTCTGTCTTGCTGTCTTCAATGTCCGGTGTTTATTGCCTTCGTATGCTTTGCCTGCTCAGTAATTATTAAGACTAAACCAAACAGGTGCAAGTTCATAGAAGGTGTAAACTTTTGGGCTCTGAAGCTATCGTCTGTTGTGATTCCGATTGTTATCTTGCTTAATTTATTTACCCTCCTTCAAAACGCTGCTTAAAATGCAGACAATAAAATAAAATATTCGTCCCATACACGGAATGTACGTTCCTGAGCGGATATTCTTAATGTTAAAGTCGACAACAGTTTCATATCTTCTTAATTATTCGAAGTTTAAATAATGTGTTAGTAATATTAATAAGTAAACGTCACAGAAAATAAATAGTTCTTATAGAGTGGGGCAGAAACACCTGATGGTTTTAAATGAAATAACTAATGGAAGAACATGTTCAGTTTATTAACAGATAAGTAGATACACTGTGGACTCAGTGGAAAATTAAATTAAAAACTCAGTGTTTGATAATGACGTTCCGTGGTGACCTCCTCTGCCGCCATAACCTCCTCGCCACTCTTGCATTGGGCCTGGCAGGGGAGACATTTTACTTTGCCCCATTTCATAAGGGATGACTTCATTACTCGGTCGAATTCGCTGTTTAAACCCGAGATGCTGGCAAGATGTGTCTCATGCACTTGGCCATCAGGTAAACTCAAAAGAAAAATTCCGCTGCCAAAAGATCCGGCGAGCGCGCAGGCCAATTGACTGGTATGAAGTGAACAGAGTTTGAGTTCGGCAGTCTGTTGAGTCGATCCATACAGACTTGTTGGAAGTGCAGTTACGGGTCCGCCAGGTCGTACGTGGGGGAGGAGACGACGAGGTCACCTGATACACGAATTTTACATTGTTTATACCGTGCATTTTGATGCAAATATTACATTTAAAACCAAGTAAGTGCACTCTTGTTATAATTTAAATTTTATAAAAGCTGTTCTACATTTTACATTCATTGTTCCGTGCATCATTGTAATTGTTTAAAAAATAACCAACACGATGTCACTTGTGGACTATCCTTTATTTTCAGGGATAGTCTTCATTCATTCTCTACATGTTTCGAGCTTTCGGGAAGCTCATCATCAGGAGATCATTTTCACTGTACAGTCAGCCTCTGGTATAGTGTGTAATATGTTGCTGTAACCCTCCCGTTCTCCTACGTGTTCTGCTCCCGACTGTTTGTGTGTCAGAGAATGCAGAGAATGAATGACGACTACCCATGAAAATAAAGGATAGTCCACAAGTGACATCGTGTTGGTTATTTTTTAAACATAAACTGTTCTACATGTTTCGGGCCATGAAGTTCCATCAACAGGAAGTCAGTTGTATGATACAAGCATTATGGTATAACGTTATGCATTATGGTGAATCATCATTTTGTATTATACGTAGGCTGGAGTAGACACACAGCGGTGGAAACAATCTTGTTTGTAGGAGAGTGAGCTAAAAATTGTTACAAGAGGGCATTTGTTTGGTTTTAATTATAATAGCTGAGAAACAAATTTTCAAAATTTGATGCCCCTACATGTTTCGTTCAGTCAATAACTTGTGTATGTATCTGTCAATAACATGCAACTATTCTTGCATTAGTTATTTCATTTCAGAAACCATCAAGTGTTTTTGCCCACCCTGTTTAACTGCAATTAGTCACATAGCCTTCAAATGACGGGCTGCCATAATATTGACCCTTCTACATGGCTTAGGGCCTCTTTCGTCGTCTTTTATTTTATTATCACACAAACAGAAGTGTGAAAGCCTTAAATCCCTGTACAGGATTGCTATCACGTGGTTATTTTGTGTTGCATAATGTACCTGATTCTCAACTCTATCTTCAGACTTAGTCCCTGCCTCACAATGAACACTGTCTCAGTTACAAAAAAGGTTTCTCTGTCAAGTTCGCGTACCTCACGGAGAATATAGAACCTGGTAACAATGGTCACCACGACGACCAAGGTGAGGCTCACTCACTCTCTTGCACTAGGATATTATATGAGCTAGATATTTACCAATATTCTTCCGAAAATCACGTAATGGGCCTAAGCACAAGTGCAGACCTTCACGTGTTAAAGCAGTAAATAAACTCCACAACGAGGGAAAGTGTAGACTGTAGAATTCGGAGTATATCTGTAATAATTAATTAAGAAAAGTAACTAACTTATTTAAGATTTAAGAAACTTAGCCTCACAGAGCGGCGTCTGAAATGTTACACATACGATTATTATTATTATTATCATCATCATATGATGGAAAGGCGTAGTGTGAAGTTGGTAAATAGAGCCCAGAATCACGGTACACAAACAAAACAGGTTGATATAGCAAGTCGGATCACATCTGTTAAGCACCAGCCAAATAACAATATTTGAATGGCACCGAAGGAAGCAAATGTTAAGTGACTGCTACACGATTTGTCATGGTTGCATGACTGTTACTCACCGATGTCTCGTAGGTACAGGAAGTAACTTTTAAGGAAGTGTGAGCGTGGAACATCTTATGAGAAACAGCGGACAAATACGTTTTGTGGTTCACCTAACAGCTTAAAGCTCAACGGTAGGGGAAGACCGGGCAAAGAGGAAATTTAATCTTAGGATGGTACTATCCTAAGGGAGGGAAAAGAAATCCCATTACAGGCCTGGACAGGCCCTGAGGGTTCCAGAAGTTTGATGCTCCCAGATTTCAAGACAGTCGGCACATGATTGTGGTAGGTTGTCAGCCTTACGCACCGGCCGCTTTTTACCCCCAGGAAATACTCCTGGTACTCATTTCTGTTAGAGGCTGAGTCGACTCTAGGGCCATAGTGCGGCCTGAAGGACGATCCTAAGTAGCAAATCAATTAATACAAATGGTTGTTGGAATGTATTGTACCGATATATTTTTGATTCAGTTAACAGTCTACCTAGAAATTTATGAATAAATAATCAGATCAGTATTGAAGAAAGGATGTTAGTTAACATATCAGGAATGGTCGGATAGAAAGAAATTCTGACCCAGGGAAAACTGACACAAACTGAAGAAGCACCATCAAAAATAGGATGCACGTTCTTCGTAAATCCTACGCAACGGATGACTTCTAAAAACACCTTGAGGACTTAAGTGGTTCAGTGTAGGCCTCTTAACATACCACTGAAAATATTATGGCATAAAATTACTGTTCCCTTGGCACGAACTTCAGAGAAGTTCTTTTCAAGGTTTTTGGCAGACTTTGAACTTTTTTCCCCCTTTCTTCTCAAATATGTATTTTTTTCCTTCTGTATTGCACGAATTCAGCTCACTGGCATTTATTTTTCCAAGTTTTAACGCTTTTGACGAGATCGAATATCAAGTGGACTGTATCTGGTGAATGACATTGGTTTTATCTGATCACAGTGCTTAACCAAATTAATGGCCGAAAAGCGTTGAGGTTTTTGTCTGCCCATAACTGAATTCGATTCTGGATTATGGGTGGGAGAAGCTGGAGCACAGTAAGGATATGGGGCTATTTCGGACAGAATCTGTAGTATAATCAGAATGTGTTCTATTAGTGAACAAATCTGTGACATAATCAATATCAGAGAAAATACTAGGGTTGTAGGACCAAATCGCTGATCACTGGAATCGACGTATTGTCCTTTAATTCGTTGCTACTCTCCAATATGCAGATGCAAAATTTTACTCCCAGTGTGATGTTTTCAGAACGTTCAACTTGCTTACTACAATACAGTTTACCAGCCCATGCAGAATATAATATAGAGGCTCCATTGTGTGAGCTGATTGAGGCACAAACACAGTCTACTGCAACGTAATCTAGAGCCTAAACGTACTTACTGGATTCGTGTTTGTCCGGAAACAGCAGGACGTTTCTGGCTGCAGCTGGACGAAATTTCCAAAAAAGGTCTGCAGCCACTGAAGATCTACTTTCCCGTTGATATACCAATTGTCTACACAACAGACTTGGGACCCCCTACGAGATCATCCAGAAGCCGCTCGTACATGCCGTTTCACACCAACATAAGACACGATGGAATGAAAGAACCAGCTGCTTTCCAACACCAAATTACAGTTATAATTTTTCCTTGTTCAGCACCATCGGTTAGGCTCACTTTTTTCCTTTTCTTTTTTGAAAAGAATATTAGATGGTTTTTTCGTCGAAATCTGTAAACAAAATTCTGTAATTTGCCATAACAGAGCGCAGAAACGAGACATTCAAGGACGATCGACCCCTCTACGTCTGGCAAACGAACTGGGTTCTGGCGAACACGGAGTTATACTTGGAGATTTTGTAAGAGAACTCATCAACCTCTCACCCCACGACGCTCCAGTCTGAAAAAAGAGTGGCATTATACTCCCCGTAAAGCTGTAAATGTTTCAGAAAATCTCGTCCCGTCTGATAAAAGAAACTATCAATGAATTCTAATTATATAAACTAGTTTTTTAGTTGCTGATTATTAAAAAAATGTCCTAAATCATCTTCAATTTTTCAGCGAACTCAATATTTAAATGCCTATAGAGCACTGCATACGGCATACCGAAACCTGCAGTGTTGACAAATCGTAAGTAACAGTGGCTATGTGTGTTTCTCCAAATAATTCTTATTTTTAACTTCCTGTTTGGTAATTCTTACAGCTTTAACACCATCTGAAATGGTTTTATGGCATGAGTATGTGAAAATACAGACGGATTCAGCAATAAACAAAGAAACACACCCAGTCATAGTATATAAGCCTGCCAGTTAATTCAAACCGGCTCCTTCGAATAGCCCGGGAAAAGTAAATAGTCACGCACTTTGCCCTTATTTTTGTCCGGTATTTCAGCATTGACAGTTAATAGGTCATAAGTACCAAAATAACATGTAATAACGCCGTAGTATGAGTCTATCACCAAGGAGTAATTTTAGGTATCCTACAGCAGTATCCTGCAGCAGGACGGTATTTATGCAGCTTTTGACGTGTTCGCATACTGGCGCAAAGGTCTTATAACATTTGTCGGGTCCGTCTGTCCCCATACATCAGTGCGGCCCTCGCTGGACAGATTTCCGTGAAATCTGTTATTGATATTGAATTGATATTGACATCGAATCCAAATTTGGTTAAAATCGGACATAAATATCGGGCACTTTACGTGGAGACATAACCTGAGTACTTTTGTTTTTGCCGGAGACATCAAATCATCATCCAATTGCTCTCTTAGACCAAAGTGGTATCAGGCTGTCATTCCGCCTGTCCATCTATCTGCCTGTATTGGCACGGCCCTCAAGGAGCATACGTAAGTGAATTTGATGCACCGACGATGCTGCAGGCTGCAGCCTGCAGCATCGTCGGTGCATTATACCACAAGCTGTAAAATAACACAGTCTAGTGCTCCTGAGGATGGACGAAATTAACACCCGAAACATGTTGAGCTGATTGAAGTTATTAATAAATTGTCATTGTTGCATCTAATTGGTTGTCTACATTATTATATGTACGTGAAATTTGATAATTTTATAAAAATCTTCAGAGGAATTCCAAATTTGGTTAAATTCTGGCAAAACTATCTGGCACTTTACATGAAAACTGAAGTATATTTTATTTCTGTCAGCGACATTAAATCGCCACAACAGCTTTCTCTGAGTGAAATGGTAGCAAACAGCCGCGAGAAGGTATAAACAGAACGCGAACGCGGTACACTGTTGCGTTACATGTTCGATTCTTACCTTGTTAGATTATTAAAGTTAATCTTTGTGTTCACAGTCAAAATGTTTTGACTGATATACACAGAAAATCAAGTGACACTTTATGCATTCCACGATAACCACTCGTATGACGATATAATTGCTTCGGGGACGATGTAGTTGTCATCGCTTACTGTTACCGAGGCGTCGTGGTATCTTGTGTCGATTGCGGAAAGTTAAACTTTTTTTCTGCTAGATGTGAGATTCTCACAGCTCTGTAGCTAAGGATCTGTTTTGTTGGGATATGATTGCGCATCCATAGGTAATGTTCCTGACGTTTTGCAGAAATAGCCCTTCGCAAAGTCTAAGACCGAATGTACAGTGATGCGGCGACATATTCCATAAGAAAGACGTTCCGAGCTTTAGTCTCTTTGCTCGGTTTTCCCCTAACTAAGTGTACCACTTGGTGTAACATCAAGAAACTGCATTTCCCACACAGCGTGCGATTTGTAGGTTTCTTTTGATTCTCACAATGAATACCGATTTTTTCCCTGAAGCGCGGTAACTGACTGGTCCTTGTAATTGAGACGAATTGCATTCTCTGTCAGAAAGAAAGGGGATTTTTACATGTAATGTAGGTGGAAGTCAGTCTTCGAACAGTTAAAGCCTCTTTTTCATTTGTTTTGTTTGTAACACTAATTGGCAGTGACAGTAATTGCTGTCTCCAATATTACTCAGCTAACAGAAGGATGTATTATTTTAACATTTTAACTTTTGTACAGTGCATCTTTATAATTTGTATAATGAACCAACAAATGCACAATTGATCAACAATTTATTATACTGCTCTTTATTACACTGCCCCTACATGTTTCGATGCTCTTAGGTCATCTTCAGGGAGCTCTTAGCGTATTTGCTAATTTACATAAGTATTTGAATGCAGTATTGGTGATACTTTTTAAACTATTACACATGATTGTTTGGGGGAACTACATACAGAGGGTAAAAATTGTGATAAACGACAATATTATTGAACAAGTAACAGATTTTAAATACTTGAGGTATCGCATATCAGAATACGGAAGTGATTTAGAAGATAAATTGCAAACATACA
>Ga0131853_10019491_pt1 | contig 12344 bp, 4 predicted proteins | sample TergutLab28metaG_FD_92764 | JGI IMG/M metagenome (GOLD analysis project Ga0131853, IMG submission 92764) | Labiotermes labralis P1 segment gut microbial communities from Petit-Saut dam, French Guiana - Lab288 P1 (version 2) (version 2) | ecosystem: Host-associated > Arthropoda: Insects >...
CTTTTTGAGAGAGAGCATCACGAAGTGCTGTAATGAAGTGTATAATAAGTTCACTAATATACGTCAGCACAACAATTATTTATTGGATCATATAGGCTACATGTTTCGACCTGTTAACAGGTCATCATCAGGCCACCAGCAGAATAATTCAAAGGTGCTTTTAACTAAATAATGTATGTACCATATTTTATCCACTTCCAGAGTTTACATTTGTCTACAACTGTACAAAATATTGGTATCCCAATTTTTTAACAGCACCTTTGACTTATTGTACTGGAGGCCTGATGATGACCTGTTAACAGGTCGAAACATGTAGCCTATATGATCCAATAAATAATTGTTGTGCTGACGTGTACTAGTGAATTTATTATAAACTGGTGCTTTACTTCGCATTGTTTTGTAAGGACAATACCTCCCAGTGAGAAGGCCCATGGTACTATGCAGATTGTGGACACGAGCAGACTTCGCTAATCAACTGGTGTTCCCACGTCCGGAGTTTCTAGTTTAGTAACAGGACGTCTGTATCGTTTGCTTCTTGTTAGCTACTAAGGACAATACCTCTCAGTAAGAAGGTTCGTAACGTGACTGTTTCTTGTAAAATTAATCTCAGTTTTCTCCGTTCCCATAGATGTTTTGTGTAGAATCGCAGATTTCCCCAATATCGGGTTTTTTGTATTAATAATTGTCCAACGAGATGCAACACAAAGCAGTCTATTTATTATTCTGCAAGTTCACTCTACATTTTTCGGGTGTCAACCACACAAAACTGTAACTACAGCCTACGGTACTGGTCATATTCTTTGTGCAGCTATCTCCCTCCAACGTGGCCAAGTTTGGCCACGTTGGAGGGAGGTAGCTGTAGTTACAGTTTTGTGTACACCTAATGATGTGTGTGGTTGAAACATGTAGAGTGAACTTGCAGAATTAAATAGACTGCTTTGTGTTGCATCTCGTTGGACAATTGTTAATGTAGATCAGCGATGCAAGGAACCATAAACATAAAAAATCGGTTTTTTGCTTGTTCCTATACACGTTTTGTCTATGAATAAGGCTATCACCCGTAGGTACAGTTCAGTGCCTGACTATTTATCCTGTTAGCAGCAGGCATTGTATTAGCTTAACCCTTATCCTGCCAACGTGGAGAATATGGTGAGCTCCTAATAATGCCAGCAAATGGCAGATGGGATTTAATTCGGCGTTTAAAGGGTTAAGGCTACAACAGCCACTCGTATTACAGCGACCTGCTGTTAAGACTTACTGACTCCACTTGCCATAGTGCGCTACGTTACTTTCTGAAGTCACAAAAATTAGAAGAAATTGATCGAGTTGAATTTAATAATTGTCTAACAAGATGTGACTTATTCAGTTTATTACATTTCTGTAGGCAGCTCTATATGTTTCGGGTGTTGGCACCCATCATCAGGAGATCGTACAACTGTAATTACTGCTTCTGGTATTGATTAACCGGATCTGCTACCATCCGCTGTCGTTGTTGAGTTGGAACTGATTCATGTGAATCAGTTCCAACTCAACAACGAGAGCGGATGGTAGTAGATCCGGTTAATCAATACCAGAAGCTGTCAATATAGTTGTACGAGCTCCTGATGATGGGTGTCAACACCCGAAATATGTAGAGCTGCCTACAGAAATGTAATAAACTGAATAAGTCACATCTTGTTAGACAATTATTAAATTCGATTCACGATGCACGGGCCCATGTGTGTGTGTATATATATATATATAAAATTAATCAAGTTCTTTATTTGGTTGCAATTTAAAGGATTTGACGACGCTTGATATATAAGGAACAGCTTGCTTGATTAAGACCCACATCGCACGTGTCTCTCTCCTAGAGTCCGTATTCAATTTCCGTCGAGGTCAACTATTTTTACTCTTCCCCGTCATTTTAGTGTTTTCTGAGCGCTGCATGACAGTCGCAGCCATAGTCGCGAATGCACTTCGTGAGGACAATACACGTAGACCGTAACGTTTGGTCTGCCTACTGGACAGTCCGCTCTGTTACATGGTCTTCAAAGCGTATTTAATAAGAAATTTTTTCATTCGTCATTTTGGAACATCACTCAGGGCTTAAAGTGTTCTTTCGACCGTCGGATAACCTAACTTGTCCTGCCTGGGCAATACAACGTGACTGTCTGCAAGAGCTGTTAACCACAAGAACACCGTAATGCGGTGAAATTAGTGTGGGCCTGTCTCTGTACATTATTGCCACAATATTAACAAATCAACGTATTTCTCACTTATGTATTTGGTTACTGCCATTTTAGGTGCTATAGAAGTAAGATTATAGCTCGGTAACAACGGGAAATTACCCAGTTGTATAGGGCTCTGACGATGATCTGTGACTTAGTGACGTGATCTTATTTCTTTGTACTCTTTCCATTGTCTTAATGTTTTCAGAGCACGACTTTTCGGAGGCCGTTTCTGCTTCCGTCTTCAGGTAAGGGAAAGCATCTGATGTGGTGCACCTTTTCGAAAAAGCAATTCTCAGTGTTCATACTAAACCAAGCCTCAAAGTAACCGTTCTCCCCAGTGACTGTAAATGTTACGTACAAGCAGAGCCTACTGTTTTCAAATTCTTGTACAGAATTCTTGCGTTTTTGTATTGGAACAGGAATTAAAATCCCTTTACAGACCTGTCGTAAATCTGCAAGTAAAAAAAGAAGAGTTACGGACTTTATTATAGAAAATACTGTTTTTTAGCACAGCAGAATTATAGAGGTATTTCTGAACATAATACGCTTACGTTCGGTACCTCCCTGGCACACTTATTTTCGTTCTATCTTTTGGTTATAAACCTGAAGATCCTTTTACTCTGGTACAGTACCACGTGTCATGGGCTGTCTTAAGATGTCGCTTGCTCACTTTAATAAACGTCATAGTGTCACAGTAGAAACACACGACGCTGACATTTTCAGCTTACTGTTTAACTGGCAAGCATGATGGCGTCTATGAAACACGTACATGGAAGGAGCGTTTTGATGAAACCAAGAATCAATCTATGTGCCAATCAGTCAGTTTGTCAGTTTGACATTCAGATGACCGTGCATCGTGAGATATTCTTATAATAAAACCAACGAGATGCACTAATATCTCAAATTTATTTTTAGAATAGGACTCTACATGTTCCGGACAGTTTCTCTGTCCATCATTAGGAGTCTAGCACTGTACACACAGCAATACATACACCTGTTGCTGTGTATACAGTGCTAGACTCCTGATGATGGACAGAGATTACTGTCCGAAACATTTAGAGTCCTATTCCAAAAATAAATTTGAGAAATTAGTGCATCTCGTTGACTTTATTATAAGAAGAGTTTGTCAATCATTCAGTCATTTTTCCGCAAGAAAATTAAACAACGGTAGATACATACAGGGTAGGTATTTTACTGCACATACTTTTGATTAAATTTTAAATCGCTCCCTCCTCATTGTTTTATAAACGCCACTATTTTTTTTTCGCGAAATTTGAAGTTGTCACGGCAGTACTGCTGGCGGCTGTCTACTGATAAGTACTTCCAGACGTTTAGAAACATCGTAGTGCCTTCAAAATGTCGATAGCTACCTACGAGTTGACACGGGGTAACATCCCAGAAACCTTGAACCTTCGATACACCACGTGTCGCAGAATATTTGCCCAGAGTTTCCGGATCAGATTATCCCAAACAGAAAGGTCATGTGTGCAGGAATCTGATGTTTATCTTCTAGTCGTATGCCATTATTTATTGCTGTCTATTTAAGGATAGGGAATGTAACCTGGCCGTTAAGAGCAAAGCAGTATATATAACAGAAAAAGCAAAAGCAATCCCATGACAGGCCTGGACAGGCCCTGAGGGTTCCAGGAATTTGAGGCTCCTAGATTTCAAGACAATCGACACATGAAGTTGGTAAGTTTGTCAGCCCTACGCACCGGCCGCCTTTACCCCCCCTCCACCCAGGAAATATTCCTGGTACTCATTTCTGTTAGAGGCTGAGTCAACACCAGGACCATAGTGCGGCCGGAAGGATTATGTCAAGAAAAAATTCCAGTGACACCACCAGGAATCGAACCCGCCACCTTCCGGCTTGTAGCGCAGTGCCTCAACCAACTGCTAGTTAGGCCTGGATATTATCTGATATTTTACTTGTTGTTTGTCACATTTCTCCTTATTAACACTTTCTTCACACAAAACATAACCTTTATTAATTCGTGCTATATTTCTTAGAATTATAGACCCACAATTACGAATAAAAGGCCAAACAAGAGTCCGGTCTACGGATCGTCCGTTATTAAACGTCGAATTATCAGCTATGGAAATTTTATCCTTCGGCTGGTATCGGAGACAGATTATGCACGGCGAACTTGAAAAGGCTGGAGATGGAGAAGCTATAGCTAATTTGAAGGAATTAGCCATGAACAACTGATTATGCTTTAATAAGGGCAGGTAGTTTCATGATTACCTACAGATGACAAGTTGCCTCTTAAACTGTCTTGCAGGACCGGCACTGCATTTAGTACCTTTCATCCGACTGCGCTACACCCGACGTGGGGCCAATCAGGCCATGACATCAGCTCAGAAATTATACAGTTGCTAGGCCTGTTAGTAGGACTGCTGGATGAATCTGTAGCTTCTCCAGTTGAGGCCGTGGGCCCCCTTTTGTCGTATGGGCACGGACCATTTGCTTAGACATGTATGGTGACATATATAGCATATCCCCATAACCAGAACCCCGCGCGTTCAAAAGCTGCGTCGAGCGGTTGTACCACTCAGAGAACCGTCTCAGTCTGTTCGTTGTGCTTCATGATTTTCCCGAGGCACCCCTACTCCCTATTGCTGCCACCATTACATAATTGCTGACCGTCTCGACGGCTAGTGAGTATATCTACCTCAAGAATCAGTGTGTACACCAGCTTTCCTGAATGATATATGTCATGGTTTTTCTCAGTTTCTCCTCTCAAAATCGTTACCTTCCACATTTTTTTGCGATTCGTTCGCAAAGCTGTTCGTAGCTATATAATCTGTGCCATTAAATAAAACAAAACCCTCGCAACGTGTCAAGCAATTCTTTGTAATTTTTGCAGCATGTGCCGTAGTCTTGGTACAATAAATAATGGGAGAAAAAAGAGAACCCAAAAAAGTTAGGAAATGTCTGCAGGACGTAACACTTCTTCCGCGTTCGTTATGCTGTTTTTCTAGTATTCTTCGATGCACTGCGCTACAAGCCGGAAGACCGTGGGTTCGATTCCCAGTGGGATCATAGGGATTTTCATTGGCTTAATCCTTCCGGCCGCACTTTGGCTCTGGAGTCGAATCGGCCTCTAACACAAATGAATACCAGAGTTGTCTCCTGGAGTATAAAGGCGTTCGGTGCGTAGGGCTGACGACCTTGCCACCTTTATGTGCCGACTGTATAGAAATTCTGGGAGTGTCAACCTCCAGGCTTGTCCAGGCCTGTAATGGGATAGCTTTATATTTCATAATCCCTGGATACTTTCAATGCAGTCTAAAGGTGATCACTGCTGTCTTTTATTTTTCGCGTAGGCTGATGTCTTACGTTTAGCTGTTTGACTATTTCTTCGGCCTCCCCGCTCGTATTTATCTCGTAAAAGTCGAGAGTTCGTATTACTTGTACTTCTGTATGTATTTTACCGTCTAAAACACAACATATGTATATCAACGTAAAACAGCCATCATCAGGCTGTTTTACGGCCGAAACATGTAGCACTGATGTAATTGATATTTCATCAGGGCGTTGGTACACATATGTTGTGTTTTAGACGGTAAAATACACTTGCTACTACACAATGGGATGGCCCCTATCAAACTTGTACTTCTGTTTTAAACAGAGGTATGTACTGTTCCCTGTACCTGTCTCGTAAAAGGCGAGACTTTTGGATTGTCAATTGATTGTTAGTCCTCAGTTCGTACTTCACAGAGGAAAATGTCTTTATGAGATCGCCAGTTCCTATTTACGTCTCATCTGCTACCTCACAAAGAACACAGTCTCTGTTTCACAAAGACCAGTCACATACACCACTTAGGTCGTTTTGTGACGTAGTTTATTATTTTTGGTAAAGGTAAAATAGTCCCGTTACAGGCCTGGAGTGGCCCAGAGGGTTTCAGGAAGTTAAGGTTCCCAGATTTCATGACAACGGCACAGGATGGTGGTAAGGTTGTCAGCCTTACGCCAGGAAATGCTCCTGGTACTCATTTCTGTTGGAGGCTAAGTCGAACTCAGGACCATAGTGCGATCGGAAGGATTTTATTTCAATGAAAAATTCCAATGACACCAGTTGGAACTTTTTATATTTATCCCAGTTTAATCCAACTCGGCATGCGTCAACAAATTTAAGTAAGAATTACTAATGCGAAGTTTCACGGAAACCCGTCCAGTGGGAGTCATGTTGTGTCATGCAGACAGGCGGACTGGCAGGATGAAGCTAACAGCAGCTCTTTGTAAAGTGCCTAAATAGAAAAGAGAATCTAAGCGCCCTCACATATGTTTATGTTTATGTCGCCTGCTCATACAGTTTTTTAAACTTCATGCGATGCGATTTATTTCTAGTTACGTTCAGACATTTCTACATTATAAATGCGACTTTTAACCTCGCAATTCTTGAAGGTCTTCTAACCAGCACACTGAACTCTCAAGAATTAAACAAGGATTCAAGGCAACCCAGTTCAAACAGCACGTTAATGAACAGAATTGTATATGACAGGCTTTTGCTTGGTTCTTCCGTTTCATCCACTTTTAATTCCAAAAGCATATCTTAAATAAATTTAATTGGTTAATAACGGCACAGAGGAGCCGACTATTACATTTTTTTTTCTGTGGCTTGAAGGCCCAAATCAGGCATAGGCGGCCTCATTGTTGAGGTTTCAAGATCACTCACAGACACTCATACAGCCGGTAGGACTCCTCTGAACGAGTGATAGCTCGTCGCAGAGGCTGCTACCTACCCAACACACAACAAACTCAACACACAAACATTAATACCTGCAGGGCAATTCGAACCCGCAATCCCGGCAGTTAAGCATCCCCTGAACTATAAATTAGACTACACGGCCATTGGGATGAGCACACTAATACGTTACTGCTAACAATTACGTCTTGGAGTCTGGCAGGATTTATGAATGACGAAATGGAAAGGAAGTTAAAGGAAGCCATTGCGACCTACGTCAGCGCACTGTTCCTGGAATTTGCATGGACGGACCGAGCAAAACAAGACAGTACTCGGCAGGATACTGTTTGTGGAAACAAGAATTGAATCCGGAACTCGACGAATGTGAGGCACGAACCACCAGTACGTCCTGAGCGTTAGCCCACGCTGCTACGAAATTTTAATCACTATAGCTCAGTGAGTATAGTGACTGAATTGCGGACTGGAAGGAGGATGAATCACGTTCGGACAGCCGGGCGGAGTAAGAGACTTCAGTCGTCTGAAGCATCCGGAATGGCTCTGGGACCCACCCAATCTGCCCCAGGGGATAAAGCGAACAGGGCTTGAAACTGACCACTCACCTGCACCTAGTGCCGAGACTATGGCGCTGTAACTCCGCTTCTCCATAGGCTTTCACAGCACAGTGTTTAACATGGAAAACACCTGTATGAATATAATATAATGCATCAGTGAAACACAACAAATTTTAATATGCTATTTTATTATTTATGGCAACATGTTTCGACTCTTATAGAGTCATCTTCAGGCCCTTCTAAGACACAGATCCTTACTAACAATGTTTAAAATGCATAGTGGTATCCCAAATGCTTACATTCTTGACATAACTTGACATAACTATGTAAGCATTTGGGATCCCACTATGCATTTTAAACATTGTTTGTAAGGATCTGTGTGTTAGAAGGGCCTGAAGATGACTCTATAAGAGTCGAAACATGTTGCCCTAAGTAATAAAATAACATGTTACAATTTTGATGTTTTGCTGACCGTGCATCTCAGTATATTTATCTCAGTAATTAACCAACTTCATGCACAAAATTTTTGTTTTACAATAAGTTTATTTCATGCCTCTACATGTTTCCAGCACATGTGCTCATCATCAGAAGGTCAAAACTGTATTATACAGTCTATAGGTAATGTAAATAGACATCGCATTTTTAACGACCGGACAAACATAACCTTATAGATACAACAACTAATCGGCAATTTAGACGATTTTATGACTAGATAGACTAAGCAAACGTAAATGTAAATAGACATAGTACCTTTCTAATAAGTTTAATAACTGGATAAACATAACCCCTACATGACATAACATGTTTATAGTAAGTAATACACAGTAATCACACGCGAAAAATTCACACAAAAATTTTACTACTATTTGCTCATATTTATAGAATTGTATTTTAGTAATTTTAGACCACTCACTTGTTTCAGTGTGACAATACCAGTTGCTGTATAACACAGTTTTGACCTCCTGATGATAAGCACATAGTGCTCGAAACATTTAGAGACATGAAATACACTTACTGTAAAACAAACATTTTGTGCATCAAGTTGGTTAATTACTGAGATGAATATTAAAATTTGTTGTGTTTGACTGATGCATTATATATTCATATATGTGTTAAACACTTCGGGATGGAAAACATTTTTAAAAAAGGAAACTATATGTGTGTTTTTTTTAACTCATGGTTCCATGCATCGTAATTCATTGCTAATAAATATCCAACCAGATGCAACAGTATGCAGATATTTATTTACTGCAAAGTCACTCTACATGTTTCGGGTGCTGTGACACCCGAAACATGTAGAGTGACTTTGCAGTAAATAAATACCTGCGTACTGTTGTATCTGGTTGGATGTTTATTAACATTGAAAACATATGTTTTGTAACCTTTGAATATGTTTTGCTTTATGTCCAGGACGTTTAATACTGCTAGTAAAGACAGTCCTCTGTCAGCCGAGTTGACTGTTGTAACAAGAACAGTGCAACGCGACAAGTGTCAAGGCGTCAGAGTAGCGTACTATAGGGGAAATTGCGAACAGGATAAGTAAGCTATTTTTGCGTAGTAAATTATAGTTATTTTTGCATAGAATGGCTACAATTTTCCCATCTGTTCTGTCGAAATTACAGCACTTTAGGAAGTAATAACAAAGTAAAAGTGGGTATTTTCTCCAATTTACTTGCACTTACTCCCTTGGCGCCGAAGTGATCCATCGCACGTCAGTGTGCACGTGGTAGCAATTGCGTTCTGCAGCAGAATAAAGGCAGTGTTCACCGCTATTGGAAACAAATAGAGAGGAAACTGCGTATGTCATTTGTCTTCGAAGTACTGATGCAGTCAGTGGTGTCAACGAAATAAGGGCATAAACGTGTCAGTTTCAGACATAATGAGTCAACTGCTGACGTAATGCATGAGTCTCCAACCCGCGGATCGCCAGTCTGCCACTGTACATAATGTATGAATGTGGTCCGAGGCCACATTTATGCATTATGTACAGTTTATGCTCTAAAGCAATGTTTCTCAACCGCCGGGCCGCGGCCCGGTACCGGGCCCTGGCATCAATTTTACCGGACCGCGAGATGTTCCCTTGGAATTTGTCATTTTAGTTTTCTGAGAATTTTTTATGAATAAATATTTTATATTGGATATATTCTGAGGAGAATAATATTCGTGAATGTGTCGAAAAGCTCAGACCCAGATGCTGGCCTGAAGAACCTACAGTATGCTACAAGATTTCATTAGTCCAGTGATTGATAACTAATTTAAATGTAATTTTATGTTTGTCAACATGCCACATCGTATACACAAGTGTACAAATACTCCTTATGATTATGCCATAATTAATTATTAATACTTATGTTAGTTTAATGTATGAACTTAAACAAAAAATTGGAAAGGTACTGACGAGTAAATCTGTTGGGACCGGGCCCTCGTCTTATGAAAAAAGAATTTACCGGGCCGCGGTCTCATAAAGGTTGAGAAACATTGCTCTAAAGGCCAGCCCCAGTGGCCGCGCGGTCTGAGGCGTAGTTCCCCGCTCGCTTGTTGAGATTGTGGGTTCGAATCCCGCTGGGGACATGGATGTTTCTTGTGAGTGTTTTGTGTTGTCAGGTTGTCTCTGCGACGAGCTGATCACTCGTCCAGATGAGTCCTGCCGACTGTGGTGTGTCGTTGTGCGTGATCTTGAAACCTTATGAATGAGGCGTCCATGGTCCGCTTTGGGCCTTAACGTTACGGCGGTTAGTTCTACCACTGACTGGTATTTTCCCACGTGCGGCCCCCAACTAGCCTACACTAACGGTTGTTGCCGTTTGTCACAAAAAGTTTGGACGGCCATGGTAGTCAATAAAGATCACTTCGGCGCGCTGAGAATTTGAAAGCAGAGGCAGAGAGCCAGATTGTCAGCGTACGTCATACTCCCAGCGACGCATTATGCTGTATGGACTGGGAATCATCGGGGTGCGTGTTGAGCTAAGGCGAGCTCCCCCCCACCACCCCCAATTTTTTTTAGGCTCTACGCGGGTGTGAAAATGACGTCACTAGTGCAACTCGCAGCGGCAAACACGTGTGGCCACGTGCCAGTAAAGGCCCGCATGACCTTAGCCTTCTTTCACCACCTCTCTCCCTTTCTTTATTTATATGACCTTATTTCTCACTATTTCGGGTCAGTGGCGAGTTATCCGGTATAGCTAGTACAGCGTTGCTATACCACTGGAACAGAAGTAATGACTCTCTTTCGTTATTTAAACAAGAGAGAAAACCTGTAAATCTTCCCCCCCCCCCCCCAAGAAAAATTATTCCTTAGTACTCGTATTACGTACACTTTGTGCAATGTTGCGGCAGTGGGACAGTTGACAGTTGCACTAGACGTGCCGCTTGCAGCGACAGACAAAAGGCAATTCAAAGTGTTTTCCACAGCCTCAAGTGACATTCAAGTGAAAGATGATAAAAAACAAACTAGTCTTATCGCTTGTGCAACAAGCCAGAGATGAAGAGAGAGAGAGAGAAAGCAGTGAAAATATGCCGGTGTAGCGGGAAAGCTGCCGCTTTACCTGCTGGAATTGACAGAGTAGAAACAATTTTATTAGTTGCAAACCTGATTTCGTATTGAGGAAGCAGGTCTTCTGAATTGTTGCGCCATGTGTACGGGTAGTAGCTTCTGAATTGTTGCGCCATGTGTACGGTAGTAGCTTCTGAATTGTTGCGCCATGTGTACGGTAGTAGCTTCTCGATGTTGCGAAGAAACGTGCCGCATTCGTCTGCAGAGTTGTGAGTCCGTGAACTGACCCAGTGATTCACATCTGAAGATGAAGTGGCACCTGTCTTCGATACTTTGGAGACACATTACCCAACAAGACGGCGCACTAACAGACCTGCTTCTTATGTTTTGTTGACCGTGCATCCTGGCATGATCCTTGTAAATTGTAAATAGCCAACTTGACGCACAATTTTTCATGTATGTTTATGGCAGGCATGTGCCCATCATCAAGATAATTATTGTATCAATGCGACACCTGGTTTATGTCACTTTGTGTAGATGGCTGTCTGGTATGGAGGTTAACCTGCATACCAGACGGCCATCTACACAAAGTGACATAAACCAGGTGTCGCATTAATACAATAATTCTCCTGATGATGGGCACATGCCTGCCAGAAACATGTACACAATAGAAATAAACATACACGAAAAATTGTGCATCAAGTTGGTTATTATGAAGGATAAGACCTGCTTCCTCAACAAACAAGCGTTGTGAAACTCACATCACAGTTTTCGTGTCATCAATAATATATTTCTTTCTCATTATTTCGTCTTCCTCACTCATTGTGTTACTATACATGACTGACTGTCTGTGATAAAATAAAACAATAAATAAAATTGTAATGCTGTTTGGACGTGAATCTCCATAAAAAAAACATAACAATATTACTAAAATGAAGTAAATGGAAAAGGGAATATTGTTCATTATTGAATGGTGGGTACTCAGAATTCCAAGAATATGGCTCTTTTCACAGAGCGATTATGGTCTTGCGGTCCAAGCGCCGCTGGACCCACGAGGCGGAACCGTCATATACTTCTACTGTACATTACTGTAGAATCGGTTCACGGTTATTGCATTAAAATACTGCCATCCGTTCCAAGATCGAATTTTAGGGAAAGATTTTTGTCAGGATAATAGAGAGTTAAAGTGCGACTGGACCGAGGGGAGACAAGAAGTGTGCAGACTGGAAGAGGAGTTATACAAGGATGCTGTTTGTCACCAACTCTGTTCAACTTGTACAGCGAATACCTTGCCAAGGAAGCTCTGGATGGGCTTGGAGACCTCAACATCGGAGGGCAAATTATTCAAACTGTGAAATACGCAGATGACCTTGTACTA
>Ga0131853_10019493_pt1 | contig 12344 bp, 15 predicted proteins | sample TergutLab28metaG_FD_92764 | JGI IMG/M metagenome (GOLD analysis project Ga0131853, IMG submission 92764) | Labiotermes labralis P1 segment gut microbial communities from Petit-Saut dam, French Guiana - Lab288 P1 (version 2) (version 2) | ecosystem: Host-associated > Arthropoda: Insects >...
GCTTGCTTGCTTGCTTGCTTGCTTGCTTGCTTGCTTGCTTGCTTGCTTGCTTAAAAATTGTTGCACATTTCGGCATGTTTGTCAACACCTTTGGTAAAATTGAAAATGCGAACAGAGCTGCCGCCCCACTCGCACACAGTAACCTATGGTTGTATAGTAGCATATTTTGTTGAAATTTTCAAGGGAGATTTTCTGGCTCTGACGATATAATTCATCCTTGAAAATGAGGGCATTATGGCTTATAATCATATCAAGAGGAGCGGATAAAGTATGCCGGAGATAGCAAAGACAAAACACACCAGCAGAGCCAAAGGCACAAGGCTGGAATATACTTTTAAGAGCGACGTGCTTGTCAAGATGCGGTTTCGGGAATATCAACATCTGCTGAAGCGGCTGATTGCCGTGCTGCTCGAAATCCCCCTCGACAGCATAAGCCATTTCCACATGACCAACACAGAAATGCCGCCGGAGGAAATAGGCAAGAAGTTTTGCAGGCTGGACATAAACATGGTGGTGGATGATAAAAGGGTGAATTTGGAAATTCAAGTGGAGGACGAAGGCAATTACCCCGAAAGGGCATTATTTCATTTTGCGAGGGTATATTCGGCGTCCTTGCCTGCCGGAAATGATTATAACGAACTCCCACGGACAATAATAATCAGCATAATAGATTTTGAACTGTTCGACTGTGATGAAGTGCATTCTGAGTTTCAAATCTTGGAAGTTACACGGCACACGCCGCTGACCGACAAATGCGGCCTGCATTTCTTTGAACTCCCCAAAATGCAGGATGTAGCGTCAATCGACCACAACAGCGAAAAGGATTTATGGCTGGCGTTGTTTAACGCGGAAACCGAGGAAGAGTTAGAGGAACTGACCAAGAACGGAGGTGTGGTGATGGGTGAAGCGATTAAGGCGTACCGTGGCGTTACCGCCACAGAGGAATTTAGAAGTCTGGAATGGCTGAGGGCTAAGACTCGGCATGATGAAGCTAACGCTTTGAGCCATGCGAGGAAGCAGGAGCGGGAACATTGGCAGGGTGTGGTTGCGGAAAAGGATGCGGCACTCGCAGACAAGGATGCGCTGATAGCAAAACTCCAAGCGCAACTTAAAAATGGCAATTGAGCATCTCTGCATGCTGCCGCAAAAAATAAACGCGCTTAAAACATCTATCATATCTATCACAGTATCACAACACTGATGAACACTGGACTTGCTGACGTTTGTGTGCCGAATCATGTATCACAGCAGATAGAAAGATTTACCAGCAGGAGAAAAAATCACACAGCCCACCCACCATAAATCTGGACGACAGACGAGCTGTGTGATAGATGAAATAGCATTCCACAAGCCGCAAAGACTTGAGCCAAGCGGCTTGTGATAGAGTGATACTTATGATACTTCTTTCAAGCCATCCCCACAATTTTGCCCGTTGGGTTTCAGAGTGTGACCGACAACAGTATGGCCAAGTGTGCTATGCCGCTTGACCGTGACACGCTTCTCCAGTTCCGCAAAGAACGCCTGAGTTGACATAACGCGCCAGCCATGCTCCATCGCCAAAGCATGGTAGAGATCATACAGCACCGAAGTCTTTACACGCTTTCGCTCTGCTGGTATAATGACATCATCGAGGAACGAGCCGAAATCAAAAGCGATCTTTCCAGCCTTCTTCCTGTAGGCGGCCAAAGCCGCCGCCATGCGAGGTGATGACTCCAGCCCCTCTGCCTGTAGAAGCTGATAACCTTGCAGCAGCCAGTTTAGGATACCACTCTTACTCTTGGACTTGCAGAAGAACTTCTTCAAGCCTTTATCCTGTTCCCACGGTTTGAAGTGACGCTCGAAGGGCATTAGCTTCACCCTCCCACTGGTGAACACGGTATCGTCCGAAACATTGGGAAGATGATTGGTGTTAATGAAGATTTTAAACTGCGGAGAGAAGCCCATCGCGCCTGCGACGGCTATGAAACCCTGACGCATACTGAACGAACGCTTTGCCGTCCGCGTCACCGGCATTATGAATTTCAGCATACCGCATAAGTGCTTGGGCAAAGTCTTTGCAACGTTCCATGACCCATAGGCTGCCATCATCCTTCTGCCAACGCTTGCCGGTGTAGATATACCAAGACTTGGCCTCGACCACATAGCACATCTCCTTACTGTGCAGATCGAAGAACAGCTTGGCCATACCGATATCGTTGCGAGGATAATCAGAGTTAGCCTCAACACGGTATTCCTTAAACAGAGTGATATAGTCCATAAGCGTAATACCTCCATAAATTTAATGCCCAGAAATACGGCGTTTTCGCGGTCTGACTGCTTTGGCAAGCAAGGCAGGCCGGTACACACTCGGCCTGCAGCTTGATAGGGCGCTGCCCTATAACCCGTAGATCGCCCGCGTTGCTGGTCGGCTGCGCGGCCTTGCCGCTAAATAAAACAGCCGGACTCTTTACGAATCCGACTGCTCCTGTTTCTCAATGTAGCCGCACTGCCGAAGAAATTCTATCCGTGAAATCTCAAGTGCGTCGGCAATGTCAATCAACACTTTGATCGTTGGGTAGCTGGGCTTGCCACTGCGAGGATCAACACCATCAAGCAGCTTGTAAAGATAGGCTCGACTGATGCCAGCCTTTTGAGCAAGTTCAGTCCAAGTGAAACCGCGCTCATGTTTCAGTTTCCAAAGTACGTACCCAAGTTTATAATTCGGATTCAAAGCGACTCCCCCAAGCCCATTACTGAAAGCCTTGGGATGTTAACTTGGGTAACGCTCGATTGCAAGAGGTTCTCAGCGGTTACTTTATTTTCGCCAATCCATCCAAGATACCTCGCGCCGCGTCCCACAGTGAATGATACTGTTGCCGTAAATCCTCAAGGTCGGCGGCGTAAATGTTATCGGTTGCGTTGGCACGCTTGGCGATTTGGTTCATACTGTTTGTTGCGCTCGAAAGCAACCGAACCATTTCCCGCACATCGGACAGGTCGAGATAGACGTGGTAGCCGTCTATAGCCATCTTGCGAAAGAACGCTCCCAAGCTGACGATGCCTGTGGCGGCCATGCGCTGGCGTATGAGGTCTGCTTCCTCCTTGTTGGCGCAGAAATGGAATTGGACATCGCGCTTGCGATTGGGTTTTGAGTTTGACATAAATCTCCTCGCTTTCTGAATTTTAGATGTAAAAAGCCGCCCTATCGCTTTTCAGCAACAGAGCGGCTATGGGTACCCCCTGGTGGCGTTTCATGATGCCCACGGAACTGATGATGTGTTGTCACGCGGCAGGATCTGGATTGTCTTCGGAAGCGACTTCCCTATTTCGTTTCCGCTCCGCCCACTGCCGGGTTTTCTCGCGGTGGTACGCACGGTTAGCTTCGAGTTTTTCCTCAGCGATACGGTCAACCTCAATCTGTTCCGGCGTTCGCATATCTGGAGCATCGAAGCTACCAATGTACTTGAGGTAAACATCCACTCGCTGAGTTCGAGAACCGCGCGGACGATTGCCCTCGCCTGTGTTGCCGTCAGACCATTCGCCCTCGTAGACTATAACCTTATCTACGAACTCATACAGCATGGGAGTAGTTAATTCCTCGAAGCTGGTGTATCGCCGCACAATCTCAACGAACTTATCGGCGCGGGTGCTGTCATCATTGAAAGCATCCAACTCAGCTTGGAGTGTTTCCACTTTCTCACGAAGTTCAACACGCTCCTGCTGATAACCCTCGGACATTTGATCGAAAACATCCTGTTCGATTTTGCCAAGAGCCTTGTCCTCGTAGAGAGCCTTGTAGATACGGTCAATCTCAGCAAGCCGCCGTTCGTTTTTGGAGATTTGCTTCTTGTGAGCCTTCGCGGTTTCGCCTTGCTTGATGATTGAGGACTCCCGAAGCAGTTCAACGAACTCAGCTTCACGGTCACGGACAAACCAGCAAGTCCTGCGTATCACATCAAGAATAATCTCCCGAACCGCTGATGTGCTTATGTGGTGCGAAGTGCATTGGGTCTTGAACTTGCCGTTGCTGAGTTTGTAGGTAGAGCAGTGATACACATCGGTCAGCTTTGTGTGCGTGGGCTTTTCGGTATGAGCCTTGCGGTGGTTGTACATCTTGGCATTACAGTCGGAACACCAGAGCAGACCTGTCAGCGGGTTCGCTTCACCCATAGTGTCTATGCGCCGTGGTGTTTCTCGCAACTTCTGAACGATATCAAACGTCTCTTGGTCTACGATGGCCTCGTGAGCGTTGGGGAAAACGATCCACTCACTCTGGGGCTTGCTCTTTGCCTTGCCGCCTTTGTAGTCAACAGAACTGGTGCGTAGGTTTACAAGATGTCCGGCGTACTCATGCCTGCGCAGGATGTTTGCGATGCACGCGCTGCCCCAAGCATATGGCAGATCGGTGTTGTAATCGTTCTTGTGTCTGCCACGGCCTCGCTTACCAAGATAACACGATGGCCGCTCAATTTTCTCGGCGGCCAGCACCCCGGCGATTTTGTGAACGCCCATGCCGTCCATAGTCATTTGGAATATGCGCTTGACCACGGCGGCGGCTTCGGGATCTACCAGCCATTTGTTTTTGTCGCTTGGATCTTTGACAAAACCATACGGTGGTGTGCTTGCAGTAGGTTTACCGCTCTTAGCCTTCGCCGCGAACACAGATTTTATCTTCTTTGATGTGTCTCTGGCGTACCATTCTGCCATAATTTCCCTGAAGGGCGTGAAGTCATCCTCGCCGCGAGCCGTATCAAGGTTGTGGTTAACAGCTATCAGGCGCACTCCGCGCTCACGGAACATCTCGCGGAACAGTCCAACCCGTAAATAATCCCTTCCAAGGCGGGAACTGTCCTTAATACAGATGCAGGATACTTCATCGGCTTCAACCTTTGCGATAAGTTCTTGCCAACCGGGTCGATCCCAACGAGTCCCAGACCAGCCATCGTCGCTGATGTGGATGTAGGGTGTCAGTCCGTGGGCTTCGGCGTACTCCTGTAGGAGTTGTTGCTGATTTAGAATCGAGTTCGATATGCCTTGCAGTTCGTCATCCTTTGAGAGCCGTTCGTAAAGGATGACATATTTCTCGTTTTTCATGTCTGCCTCTTTCCGGCCGACACAGACATTTGCGGCATCGATTTGAGGGTTAAGCACCTTTGCTCACCTCGCTCTCGATAAGCCGGAGGATCTTATCCTCTACAGATTCTCTTCCTTTCGTCTGGGAGAAATGGATTACCACATCAAATGTGGTAGAGCCAATCCGTTTCCGCAGACGCATCGTTTCCATCGTTTCAGATTTAACTGCCGTGGTGATTTTCGTCTGCATGATTGACCCCTCTTCAAAAATAGAATAAGTAAGGTTTTATGCGCGTATCGGTTTGCGGTTCACTATGACCGCACATGGAAGCCAGCCGCATTCTTTTTCAAACACGGCGAGCCTTCCCCCTCTGTTCCTTCATCGCGGGCCCTTACAGATAGGTTAGGGAAGTATCATTGTCCCAGTTGTACTTTTATTCCTCGCCTGTGGACAGCCGCTTTCAACTGAACGACGGTATCACAAACAGACGGGGCGCTCCTCCGTTATCTCAGGGGATCATCGCGCTCATACTTCTGGGTAACGTACCCGGTACGCATATATGACCGCTGTACTGCAAGCGGTGTTTGTCAAGGTTCGGGGTGCTACGTTGCTCTTGGGAATAATTGTACTATGCCGGCGAAAACTTGTCAATAAGCAAAAACGAATTTAATCAGAATGTTTTTTTGATTTTTGCTAAACCCACTGCCCCAGCATAGTCCCCGTAACTGAATATCTCCGAGCTATCCATCTCCAGACCGATAGTATGTGCCTCAAATGCCTGTGTGCCAATAAAATAAGGGTGTTTTAACTTCACCCTTTAGATTATAAAACATCGGCTTTCTCACAGAGCAAATTAAATAGCTGTGTATAGGCCATACTTACGAGGAAGTTGAAGCTGTCGTCAGTGTCGGAGATAATGATAAACAGCGCGGTCTTTTCATCACCAAGGGTATCCAACTCAAGTTCATCGTACATAGTCAAATTACGAACCTCAGCAATGTCGAACGGCGCCAACCTCGCTCCGCAAGAAATCAGGATACTCTTGGCCGTTTTTCCGGCAGCCAGCTTGAAACGAGAATACTGCCTAACCGCAAAGTGATCCGGTTGCCTTTCCGCAAGCCCCTCAAAGAGATGGTCTATCGTGTTTTTGAACGACTCGTCCTCTTCTCTGACCTCCATTGCGCTGATCATCTCAGCTAGTGTGGCGAAATTACGCTCCTCTGGGGGAGATTCATAATGCAGATACGCAATCAAGGCTGTGTATAGGAGTATCTCGCTTTTCTGCCAAAACTCGTCCCCGCCTTTTTTGTCCTCGGAGGTGGTGTTTGCGATGAGGGTTGTGACCAACTTTAGGATATCCTTTTCCGACTTAATGTACGAGAACGCATTATAGCCCATCGACTTCTTGAAATTTATCGTATTCAGAATCTTGATGCGGTATCCCTGACGCTGTAACATCTTTCCGGTCTGCTCGACCAAATCGCCTTTGGGATCAGTAATTACATAGCTTACAGGGTAGGACTTTGACCTGCAGTTCATCAAGTTTGGCTTCAGAACAAAACGCGTCTTGCCGGAACCGGAGCCACCAATGACCAGCATGTTCTTGTTGCGGGCGTACTTTGGATTGCTTGGCCGTGGGTTCATGGTTAAACCTTCGGTCTGAGATAGGATGATGTTGTTTTCGGGGTTCTCATCCATAAAGGGCTTGATGTCGCTGGGCTTGCCCCATCTCGCGGAACCGTACTCGATGTCTCTGCGGTATAGTTTGGCGTTTTTCTTCTTGGCGTATACCACGGCATACACGATTGCCACACCGGATATGCCCACCATTATATCAAACAACTCGAACGATGGCAAGATATTTGACATAACATCATTCAACTTCCCTAAACTCTCGAACAGCCTCCAAAAAAAATTGTCCTCGGTAGCAAGACGATAAGCTGTGCCAAGCTTGTTGGCAAACCAAAACACCAGCAGATACGGCAAGTTTGGTAGTACACATCGTTTGAGGATGCTCGGTAAATTTGCAGTCACGCCCCCGATCATCGCTCATGCTCCCCATGAGTTTTGTGCTTGATGATATCACGTACCGCATCCTTGATGATATCTCTGAATTTCACGATGGCATCGCGCACAGAAATTTTATCATGTGTTTTTGTGAGCGTTTTCGCGGAGAACTCCTTAAACGCCGCAGTCATGAGTGCGGTATCCTTCGAACGAAAGAACACCATCCACTTAGGCGGTGTTTCCGTGTCATCACGCTGAAGCGCGTAGCTGATGCCGAATTTGCGCGCATAGGGTTCGAACGCCTTGATGTTGTCGTTGGAGATTTCGATATCCTGCAGTGTTCCGCTCTTAGCAAGCTGATGTAGTGATTGTTTACCCTCGACAGGCGCGTCTCGCGCCCTCTGAATTTTGTTGAGTGCCACACGCATCAGCGAAGCCAGTACCCGTGCGGTCATTTTTGTACAGTTTGTTGCTAGAACTACGCTTCGTTGTTCAACGTCTTCCTGCAACCGCATCACCTCTGTTATAAAAAATCATAAAAAATCCATTCTTATCCATTCTTAAAACTTCACTTTAAAATATAGACAAGCTGTGATATAATAATCCGGCAACTTGCAAATTTATTACATAGGGGGAGCCGCATTGTGTCCAACAAACCTGATAAGACCAAAACCCTAGAGGAATTCGTCAACCCGGAAGAAAGAAAGCGCAGAACCAATTGGGCGGCATTTGTCGAAGCCGATCCTCGGATATACGATAACTCATTGTGTAGACGGCGTTGCTTCGCTTGTGAAAGCCATGCTCATCGGCTACCCATTGATTCGCCGAGTGATTCACGGCGGGGATGTTGAGATATTCTATCGCCTTGTCCAGCAACTTGGTCTGCGTGGCATGTTCTCCCCATTTCTCGGCGATCTGAACAAGTTGAGCAAGAACCGCGTCCTCACGCCCTACACTGTCATTGCGTTGTTGCTCCAGCGCCGAAAGCGATTGCGATATTAATCCGGCAATGTCGATTTTATCGCTCTGTAGTGAAATTGAGCGCTCGATTTTCAGCTTATCGCCGTGATTCAGCGTGTCCCAGCCACTAGCCCTGTAGTATTTACCTTCGCTCATATGTCCTCCATATTCGTTCATATCAATTTTGTAGGATTACATAGGCGTACTAAAGCGAATCTCTGTGAAGTTTCATATGTTCGCCACGGTCAAGCGATTTCTCAGCTTGCCGGGCGAAGTTGCCTGCGGTGCGCTCTGCCCATTTCTCAAGTCCGGCAAGACTGCCTCGATCTATGGCAAAGTCCCGGCACTCCGTAAACCACAGACCCTTGGTCTTGACCGCGTCGATGGGCGACAATTTATGTGGGCCATCGGACATCAGTCTAAAAACTTCCGCGTCACCTCTCGCGAGCATTTCGCTGGCAGCCTCCCGCGCGACACGGAGCATATCCGGCTGGCAGTGCTTTGCCCTGTCCATAAAGCCATTGTTGAAATCCGCGAGGAAAGCATCTTTTGTGACTGATTTGCCGCTTTGCTTACAATCGCCACGTAATGTCGCCAAGAACCCATCAACCATCTCTTCGTTGATCGGATCGTTCCGGCTGATTGTACCCGCGATGCGCTCGCGTACTGATTGCCCCAGAGCCTGCCATTCATCAATGCTGTAGACTTGATTCGTGCCATCCTTGAACTCAGCGTCGATAAGCGTGGTACCGTAACTTAGTTCGTCAATATTTCTCTTGAGGCTGTCGGGATCAATCTGATGGAGACTACCCTGAAAACCGCTGTCACCACTATCCTCCACGGCGGCGAAAAAGACACGAACATCATGCTCCACACCGGGATCGGAACATTGGTCTATGGCACTCATAAACCTTGTGTGTTCGTCAGAGTTTTTAAGAAAAATCTTGATAAGTCAACGTTCTCAACCTTGGTGTACTCATTGGAAAGTGGCTCTGCCATGTCACCTATGCGGTATTTTTCGGGAATATCCATTGGCCCGTGGTATACTTCGTAGAAAGACCCATCTTCGATAAGATATCCGCAACTCAAAAACTCGCCGTCATTTTCGTAGGACATTGATCTGCCAAACAGTTCCGCGTCAGCGCACTCGCGCAGGCACTCCACGAGATCCACGAATCTATTATCCGACAAGTTCGAAGAACTCCGGAGTTGCCACTTTAGCTGATCAACCAGATTTCCCGGCTCTGAGAGTAGGTATTCGCCATATCTTTGCTCGTCAAAGTCATTATGAAGCTCAAACGAGTCAAGGTTTTCAATGATGTTGATGATATCGGCCAATTCCCCTTTGCCGGTGCCAACGGTACCGCGGTGCCTGCCTGACTCAATGACCGCATCCAGCTTGTCGAGATTGTTCTCGTCTAACTCTGACATCTTTGCGGCAAGATAGTTCAATTCGCTGAGGGTAACGTCACCCAAAATAACGCCAAAGCGACCGTTCGGATAAGAAGTATCCGCATTTACATAAAACGAATCCAGAGTTATGTTGCCTTGAATCCTTTGCGCACCCGCCGACTTTAGAGCTTCTCCCAGTGCTTCTTCCGTCGCTGGGAGATTAAGCACAAACGCAGTCTTGCTACCACCTTGATGGGTTTCAATTGTAAGGAAAGCCTTAGCTGTATGGTTCGCTTCCATATGATCCCCCCTAGAGTTCTATGCTGGCGCTATGCTGCGTCAGTCTCACCGGCATCTGTCACACCCATGTCGCTGTCGGAATCGGCAGTGCCGCTAAGCGCGGTTTCAATACGCGCTGTGGCCGCGTCAGCGTAATGCTTGGAAAGTTCGATTCCGATAGAGGAATAGCCCTCAAGCAAAGCCGCGAGCACCGTTGTGCCGGCACCGGCGAAGGGATCGAGGATAATGGACGGAGCTGTGGATGTAGCGTCTAAACTACCTGCACAATCTGCTCCGTCAGCGCCACGCTCGACGATCTTCACGATATCGCGCATGACTTCCAGCGGTTTCTCCGTCTGGTGGATACGCTTGCTGAAGGCAGGCATAGTCTGACGGAACACACCCGGAAGAATAGGCGCGTTACGGTCAAGTGGCATGTGGCCGTTACTGCCCCACACGATAAACTCAGCCTGCTGACGGAAGCGCCCGCGCTGCGGTCTGCTGTTGGTCTTATCCCAGACCAATATCCCGCGCCATATCCATCCTGCCCATTGGAGCGCGTCGGTCATGGACGGAAGCTGCCGCCAGTCAATGAACATGCATATCGGCGCACCGGGCTTGGAGCAGCGCCGAGCCTCCAAGAGCCACTCGGTCATCCAATGCGTCCATGAACGCTGATCCTTGGAATCGCCCTCGAAATCGGGCAGGGGGTTGGCACTTTTCACGCTGGAGTATTTCGCGGATGTGGGCTTGGCCTTACCGTTCTGGTCTGCCGCGCCTGACGCATATGGCGGGTCTGTTATTACTCCGCTGAACAGCGCGTCAGGTAAGGATTTCAGCACTTCAAACGTGTCGCCGTGAATTATACGGCTGCCTGTGAAGTTGTGATCAATTAGTTGATTCATATATTACGACCTTTCGCTTAGATTTGGTTGACATAACGAGGATGATTCCAAAGCACCGAATCGTCAACAAGCCGGAACTCGATACCCGCAAACTCTTCATCGGTGAGCATGTCAAGTTTGCCGATGACACGCCAGAATAACTCGAAGATATCCGGCTGGTATACGTATTCCAGAGCGTTGAGCAGATCACTCCGCAGTGCTTCGAGATTGCTTGTATCGAACAGGCACATCAGGTTCTGTTCTTCTGTTGGGAAGCGTATTTTCATGGACACCTCCGGTCTAAACTGCTTAGAGTAATTATAACTCGGACTCGTCCCGCGTCTGCTTCTTGCTCGGCAGCTTTGGCACTTCAAGCGTGTCCTTTTGGCGCTGTCGGCCCTCTTCGATTTTTGCTTTTACGGACTGATACTGCTTGGTTTGATCTTGCTCGGCAGACTGTTGCGTACCGGCGATACGTGGCTCTGATATTACTCCTTGCTCAACAAGCGATGCAATCCTCCCTTGCGCCCACTTCGGAATACGATCAGGTGACACCACACCAAGAATATCAGCACGTTCAAATCTGCTCTTCTCATCGGTGTTATAGAGGTTCGTGCAGTAAACCGCGCGACCGATAGCCGTAGGCGAGCACCCGGAACCTGATGTGGCAATGTATAACTGGTGAGAAAGTGTACGAAATTCCGGCGAGAATATCTCCGGCTTTATTGCAACAATCTTGCCTGAATGCAAAACCCTATAACCGTCAATGCCTGTGTCTTTGTCCAAGATGACCACCTCCGGGCTAAAGTTCCTCATTTCGAGATTTCTTCTGTTCACCCTGCTCCAAACGCGCTATCTGCCGAGCGTGAATACTTTAAAAGCCTCAGAACCTCGCTTGTAGGCATCCATCGCGTCAAAGAGGCGCAGGTCATCATAGCCGTTGATCGACATCAGGTAATCCTTGGATTCTCCGGCAATAATGGGTCGTATTACATCAGCAGCGCACATACGGTCGTTACATACGGCGTGAAGTTTTATCAACGTTTCGGCAATGTCCGCGTTTTTGACCTTCAATATTGGACGGATGACTTCATCCGGATCCGTGAACACCCGATACTCAACAGGGATGTCCTGCTGGCCATTGTAAGGCGTTATAAACTCCGCACCCTCCCAAAGAAGATAGCCGTTCCTCGTAAATACGCCGTCTTCTTCCTTCATCGCGGATTTTCCGTATGCTTTGTGGTCAAGATTCTTTTCAAGTTTTTCAATATAGCTAACCAAATCCACAAGGTTCTTGTCGCCGGAATTACGAAGCGCGTCAATTCCCATGTAGTGCGCGTCCGCGTCTATCTCGGCGAGGGCTTCGCCATAGCTTCTAGCGTCAAAGGCCGGAAGGATTTCAAACTTCTCAAGGTTTTCGGTAAGGTTGATGATCTCCGCAATGCTTCCGATATGTCGTTTAGCTTCCAGTACAGCTTCCAGATGCATGTCAATCACTTGATAGTGGGGTGGGTAAAGATTGGCAAGCTGACTTAACCTATGCGCAAGGAAGTTTAACTCATCGAACAACTCCGGAGTCATAACTTTTGCAACATGATCGTACATGGCGTTGCCAAGACCATTGATCTCTGAGCGTATCTCCCATATCCTCATATCATGTAAACCGGAAATCTCCGCGCCTTCAAGGAATGGGCGCAGTTCTTCGTAGGTGGTGGGCATTGGAATCGTGAACCCGCCGGTGGTGGAATCATGGATATTTTCGATGTACA
>Ga0131853_10019495_pt1 | contig 12344 bp, 10 predicted proteins | sample TergutLab28metaG_FD_92764 | JGI IMG/M metagenome (GOLD analysis project Ga0131853, IMG submission 92764) | Labiotermes labralis P1 segment gut microbial communities from Petit-Saut dam, French Guiana - Lab288 P1 (version 2) (version 2) | ecosystem: Host-associated > Arthropoda: Insects >...
AAAAATTTTTTTAAAAAACCCCCCCCCCCCCCCCCCCGGGCCCCCCCCCCGCAAGCGGACAAACCCCCCCCCCCCCCCACCTACGTCCCTGTATACACACGCAACAAAAAACTTGTATACTGTCCTGAATGATTAACGAAATAATAAAATGTGAACCAAAGGTGTTGCAACCGGAATTCCAATAACCAGTCTCGACAGTAAGCAGCAACCGTGGTGTTCTCCGAACGAAACCTGTGCACTTCAAGTTCAAAATACGCCAGTACAAAATACACCAGTCGGTACTGTTTTCTTATAATTGTTCTTTTTGTGAAAACGCTCAAATAACGTCGCCTTCTGTTAAATCATACGGCAAATCTCCAACGAAAATCCAGGCACTACCTTTATACTGATTATTCTCTAATGTCCTCACACCCCTTTTTTCAATTGAAATTAGCTCAACTTTGTAATTTTTCACATTGCGGGAAAATTTAATGGGGTCGACTTAGAAACAATCAACTAAAACGATCTACATAATTCATAATTCCTGAATACAACCAACTTTGTCAAACACTTGCAAATTATACTTATACCATGGCACTCATGCTGCTTCCCCTGTATCAATATTCTGTCCAATAATCAATGGATAAACTTTTCGCGTGCGTGTATTAAATGCCTCTACGCCAGTTTATGGGAATCCTGAATTGCAAACATGGCCGCGAGAGGACACGGTACTTAACAGGAAGCGGCGATAAGTGATATTTGTCCCGGTACTTTCCCAGTACATGCGCTGCAGCCGTACGGTGGAGGACATTGGGAAGTGACTAGCTTGACGTCTCACATACGCCCCACTAGTACGAAGATTAGTCTCTCTCTCTCTCTCTCTATTCCGGGTACCTCTTACCGTCTGAGAGGCTTCGGTTTGATGTTACACCAGTGGTTCCAAGATTATACTCAGCGGATCTGTGGATGCATTTCTGTGACGGTTACTTTGAAGTTTTTTTTGTTTTTTTTTTTAGCTAAAGGAATGTTTTGTTAAAAATAATCTCCCAACTTAGTTCATTGACGATACACTTACTTGCACGACCGTTAGAATATCTAATAAAGAAACCGCCTGTACCCACGAGTGAGTGACAATCAGTTTAAATACGGTAAAATCATGCAATGTATTTTTGCGTATGCTACTGGCGCGTATTCGTACTATCTGCAATCAGTTCTGAGATATAAATTTTTAATTTTGGATACCCATCATACGGACACTATATTAACGTGAGCAAAAATGTAAGGAACCGTGGTTATTTTTCGAAGCCAAAGAACTGATGGTAATAAATATAGTGACCGACATAAAGAATATATTAAAGGTAAATAGAAAGACACCAATTAGCATGAAATGGAAGGAAGATCAAAATAAGGAAAACGAAATCTCGGAAGGTGAAAATGAAGCTAGGGGAGGAACATAATCAAATGAAATCCGTGATGTTAATGTATCCCTATGAACTAATACTGGTAGTCTGAGTGAAAATACTAAGAGTATCAAGATGTCAAAAGCCAGCTGTGTAAGAAGGGATGATTTTTTTATGGACAACTACCAACAAAAAACAGTCAGGGTAGAAAAAGAGGAAAATATCAGAATTAGGGCAAAAATCTGATGTTATCAATTCTTCATCACATTGTTAAAAGTACATATAAATTACTGGAATTAGCTGTATTATTGCATTCTGAGTTAAAGGTATGGGTCTTTTATGTTTTTCAGACCACTGGTTAAAGGAGGTGTATATAAAATTAATTAATTAATACTGACAAATTTAAACTAATATTTTTTTTTTTTTACAGAAGCCATCCCGTTGTGCAAGAACAATTGTACAATATACTATATAACATCAGTACTCAACAACATTAATATATTAATATAATGTATGGAATAAGTTACAGTGGCTACATGTTTCGACCATAAACCGTCATCAGGCCAATGAAGAACGTTTTGTTTAAGGTACAGAAAGGTCTTTCTGTACCTTAAACAAAATGTTATTTATTGGCCTGATGATGACCGTTTATGGTCGAAACATGTAGCCACAGTGTAACCTATTGCATACATTATATTACTATATTGATGTTGTTGAGTACTGATGTTATATAGTATATTATACAATTAAACAAATAAGTAATTTCAGTAGAAAGACAAGTGATCATGATGGTTGTTGTATTTATGTTAGTCAACAATTACACACTAAAGAAGTAAATCACCTACAGGGAATTAATAAGCAAAAATACTTAGACATTACTGCAATTGAGTTACCTCATGGTGATTTCTGTACCTTTTTAAGCAGTTTAGAATTAATAACTCAGAAAGTACAAGCAAGAAAGAAATGGTTAATTTTATGTAGTGATTGGAACAAATTTTATGCAAGAAAATGTAAGGCCACACAAATTAGAGAAATTATTGTTGTTATATATTTTGATAAACAAAGAGAGATCCCCAACTAGCATTACAAAAAATACAATATCATTGACAGATGTTATTATAACCAACAAGGATTATCATGAAAAATTAGCAACAGTAGTAGATTTGGGTAATTCTGATCATAAAGCACAAATATTGTACTTAAATATTGATACGTTAATAAGAGGACATAAAAAAGTCAAAACAAGGCAATTTACTGAAAAAAGTATAGAGGAATTTAAATGTTTATTAAATAAAGAATCATGGCAAGAGGTATTTAAAACTTCACAAGCTAATGGCACCTTACAGGTATGTATGGATACTTTTGTTACTATTTTAATATAGCACTGCCCAGTAAATCAGTCTATGTGAGTAAGTAGCAAATGGATTTCTCCAGGCATAATAGTTTCCAGTAGAAAAATGCATTTTGAAAACAGTAAAAAAAAAAAAAAATTATTATTTCAAGGGAAGCACAGACTATATAAACACTATCAACTTGCATACAAAAAAGAAATAGAGGAAGCCAATAAAAAGAGAAAATGATAAGTGTGTCCAAAAGGCAAAAAACCAAAACAAAAAAGCAATGTGGCAGTTAATAAATGAAGAAGCTGAATGTTTCCCTTCTTATGATCAAAAAATTCAATTAAAAACAGAAATAGGTACAATAACAAATCCGTAAAAGGTAACAGAGACATTGGGACTACTATTTTGTATGAAATGTAGATGAATAGATACAAAACAATAACTGCCACATAAACACTCAAATAGAACAAAAAAAGAGAGATTACTGTCCTAATTCCATACTTGTGTTGCCAATAACCAAAAATGAAGCAGAATGTGTCATAACAAATATAAAAGGTAAAATTTCAGGAGAACATATAGTAAAACAGTGTGTGAGGTTGATAAGAGGCCTCTTAACGCACATTTATGACATTTCTTTCAAATGAAGTATGTTTCTGGGAAAGTTTGAAATAGCAAAAGTAAAACCCTTGTAAAAGAAAGGAAATATAATGTACAAAATTCCAGACCAATATCAGTTTCATTTTTCTTCTCTAAAATCTTGGAAATGTCGATGTATAATATGTTAATAACATATTTAACAAATAACATATACTGTCAGAGGCTCAAAATTTATTTAAGGAAAAGAAATCTACCAATTCTGCAATTCAGCCCTTCATTGAGACAATACAAGAATAATTGGATAGTGGGCTGCATGCAATTGGCATATTTTGTAACTTAAAAAAGTATATGTTTCAAACCATGATGTACTGTTGGATAAACTCATGGTTTAAATCCTACCTGACAGATAGAAAGCAGATTGTTGAAATAAATCAAAGTGATCACATAAACTCTACAGTATAATTATTTTTCCTCTAACAAGGTACTAAAACATGGAGTACCACATTTCTCAGTATTTGGATCTCTTCTGTTTGCAATATATAAAAATGACCTCCTTTAAATGTGAAGGAGGCAGGGTTGGTTCTGTTTGTGGATGATATTAACTTATCAATCATTGCAAGAGATGAAAATGTTTTGCAGCATAAGGTAAATGAGGTTATAAAGAAGTTAGAATATTGGTTTCAAAAAAAAAACCTTATGATAAACGTTGGAAAAACACTAGCAATGTCATTTCACTCAAAACAGAACAGATTTTCTATACAACCTAAAATCACTTTTAGAAATACAGATATCACTTACAAATCAGAGTCATAACTGCTTGGTATTCATATTACAGAAAATACAAAATGGAATGCTCACGTATGTTCAACAAGTTTAAAACTGAACAAAGTCTCGTATCTTATTAAATCACTTACAGAAATTATGAGTTCTTGTATGATAAGAAGCATGTATCACTCTAAATTTCAATCACTATTAAGATATGGTATAATTTTTGGGGGGGCAGATAATGAAAGTACACCCATATTTAAGCTACAGAAGAGCATCATTCAGATAATGTGTGGTGTTGATACTGGTACATCTAGTAGAGAGCTATTTAAGGATTATAAGATACTTACAGTGACTTCTTTATATATATACTTGAAGTGATATGTTTTATACAGAAGTATAAATTCTTAATGGAACAGAATGCATATGTATTATAATACAAGGGAAAAAAAATAGATTGACATATTTTGCCATACAATACGAACCTCTTAAAAAAATGTGATTAACATGGGAATTTGCTTATGTAATATGTCAATATAAAAAAGTGGAATGAGTGTAAACCTTTTAAGAGAACATTAAAATTCTTCTGACGAATCATGCATTTTATTCAATAGATGAATTTTTATCTTACCGATTAGACGACAAGCAGGAGAAAGACAGTTATAATTTGCTATACGTATTACTATATTACATTTTGCTGTAGTATTTTATAGTATTATATTGCATTTTGTTTTATTTGTGTTGATATTATAAAATATTGATATTATTAATAGTATTAGGTTAAATATACAGCTATGTTACGCTTGACATGTCCAGAGTCACAGGTATGGCTGGTTGGATTGAATATAGAATTGAACTGAAATGAATGCTTTATCATTAGATTCAGTAACAAAATAATCCACACTCCCCTGTTCTTTGCACACCTGACACACAGAACCAATTCTTCTCTTATGATTGTGTTCAACATACTACGATAGTGAAATAGAATTCAATCAGGAAAAAAAATCCACCTTTGCTGCTTGCCTTAAAATGCATTTGACAATAGCACATCAGCCAACAGACCTCAGCAAGAAGGTTACTCATTCCTGAGGTGGCAGCACTGTTTGCTTGGTAACAGTTCTACAGATTGCACACACAATACTGTCACACAAGGTACGCAAATTTACATCTAAAATTATGGCAACTTTACTAATTCACATGTGTTATTAGTTCTTCTTTTTTATGGTGATAGGCCACAGCACACAAAAGTTTCCTACATTTTATCAAAAAACAGCACAAACTGGATGACAGAACTTTAACATGAAGTGAAGTCTGGAGAGTTCTGATTTGTTCATTACCTACTTATTCCAGTGCCTTCACATTCCAGAGTAAAGTGTGTGATGGGCCAGAACACAGTCTTCCCAGGCCTGTTCCAGACCATATTTCTCTTTGAAGCAATAACCTATCCACACTAAAACCACTTATATTTATACATCAAAATTATTGTCATATATATTGGAGCAGATATTTTCTTGATAGCAGTTCACAGTATTGAATATTTCATAATGTAATTACATCATGTTGACCAGTGGCACGTGTTACCTGTGTCAGCATCTTCTCATAATTATCAGAGTATGAACATGATTTCTTTCAGGTATTTCCGATGCACTTGTTCATCACTGTCATCACTTAACCCTTAGCATTTGGCCTCTTAACCCTTTGGCGCCGGAATTAAATCCCCCTCCCCCCATCTACTTTAATGGCTGTTCGGCCATTTAAAGGGCTCACTGCACAACATATATATATGTCGTTCGGTGGCTAAGGGTTCAAAATCACATTACTGCTGTGGCCACAGAACTGTTCAGTTTAAATGTCTGCTACAAGATAATGTTTCCCCTTGTGGATGAAACTGATGTACCTTTAAGTGGAGAAAGTCCTGTTCATCCTTTAAGGATTGACCACAAGTAGTAACTCTGCTAAAGAAGACATCTACACCATCAAACCAATGAAATACTGCAACTTTTAAAGAATGTGCAAGTATGCAGGACATACGACAATTTCATTTTGACTAAGTACTTTTATGATGACTTTTGCTGGATTCTTGGTTTCACCCAATCTGGACAGAGGCTCTTAGCATAGGGAAAAAATTTTTGACTTCTGTATGTAAAGCCAGACTACGTTAGAATGAGTTAGTTGCCACGTGTCTTATGGTGATTGGGGTGGGAGGCAAACACCCATGCCCTAACCAGGATTTCAGACTTCAACCCCTGCATATACTCACACACATGTGCTTTAACCATGTGCCCACATTAATCAGTAACAGGAACTGCTGTATGCATTAACAAGAGACATGTATTTCTTCCAACATAATGGTGCACATAGTTGTGCAGTGTACGAGGTGTAACGCATTTACCACCCAGCTAATGTATGAATGAAGTGTATTACTCTTACTTGGCAGTTTATACTTTTTTGTGAATGATATAACTCAGGAGAATCTTGGGTAATTATCGACACAGAAACGCTATTCTTAGGATAAATAAAGAAAGGTAATTTAATGTAACTGTCATAAATACAAATCAATGTAATGAAATATAAATATTGTAAAATAATAATCACATTATTTATTATATACCATACATTAAAGACAACAATATGAAACTGAGCCTCTTGGAGAAAAAATAATACAACTGCAAAAATATAAGACCAATAGACTTCACACAAAGTATGCAAACTCAGCTGGTCTGTACCTGATCAAAATTACAACCATTTTTCTATTTAATATCAAGTTTTAAATATACAGTATATACACTATGGTGTATCCCAGTTCTTTAAGGAATAATACACACAAAGACTGCCTCAAAATACACTAAGAATGAATTGCTTTATAGAGGCTGAATTAATGTACATACCACACCATAACGTACATGGATGGCTAATATCTAAATAGTAAAATGTGTTTTATTATGTTGACAATAAATATCTGCAGTTTTATCATCTCTGTATACCACCCACAACTTCAGAGCTGTGGCCAGTGCCTTACACTGAGAAGTAGGCATAAAAATTATTGAAGTCAAAATATAGGAGAACCCAATGCATCTGGCACTAAAATTTAGCATTAATAATTTCTGTGCTGCCTTACAAGGTTGTGCTAACTGGCGTCAATTCAAAAAATTTGATTACTGTATGACTTAGATAAATAATGAAGCTACTAAAATTGGTAATACATTCTTGTCTTACTGTACTGATACAGTAATTTAAAAAGTTTTGAATTGAATGAAGTCCGTATAATTTTATATTTGATTCTACTGAGAAAGGAATGATGTGTTTCTGTTGTTCCAAACGAAAAGGCACATAACGTGAATAAATAATTCTCACTAGTTCCGCCTTCTTTCATCTGAGCAAAATATATCTCATCAATAGAGACTGTTGTATTACAGTACAGCATGAATCAGGTAAGCAGCAGGTCATATGCAAGTCTGAATACTGACAGTTAAATAGGGAAGGAACTGGCATCCCTGCATATAAAGGATGTCTTTTTCTATACCTGACCACCAAGCGCCCACTTGATGCTCCATTAGCGTTACATCATACGCTGAATCTCAGGAGGTTTACAGTCGGTAAAGAAAGCAAGAAGTAGATTCCGTTATAATAATCATTAGAAAGTCCAATAAAAACTTACCAGTGCAATAATGGAAACTTAGAATGTTGCCCTCTTGACTGAATGCATTCAGTACAGAAGATGCTCTTGTTTATTATCTGGAGTTCTTCTCTGGAAATTGTTGAAATCTCTTCGCATGCACTCATTGCAAAAGTAACACCAATTTTTTTTTGCCATGAAGAGGGAGTTCGTGAACAAGTCCCAGACTTTCTACCCTCCAATACCAGCTGTTCTGAGAATTTACTGCTGCACATCAGGAAAACCAGGTATCATCACAGAAAAACACAAACTGTGCATCATATACACAGCGAAGAAACCAATTACAAAAATGTATTCTTGCAACCAGAGAATGTTTTTTCAAAGCATGAACTACTGATGTCTTACAGAGCTGCAGTTGTAACATGTCTGCGGCTCTTTATTCAGACATTTTCAAAACATTCATCTCCTGAACTGAGAAATTTTCTGCAACATTTTCCAGCAAACTCATATTTGAAATGCGGTATGTTTGAAATAAAGACACTGTTCAACAATGTATCTGAGTCGAGACATTACATCACTGATGGGCAGAAATGCATTTACCAGCAATAAACCAGATGATCCATAGGGCATGTCTGTTACAACCGACAGTTGAAAGTTACACTCCAGTTTGAAAAGAGTGTGGAGAGAGCTTACTTGGCCATGTAATTAGCCACATTTGGCCTGTACATTCCCTTGTGACTATTATTTGTAGGTAAGTTTAAAGGATAAATTGTATAAAACAAATCCCTACACTCTGGAAGAACTAAGAAACAACATCTGCCATGAGATTTCAACAATTTGTATGAAAGTACTCCAGATGGTAAATAACAACATCTTCCACAGTTGTACTGAGTGCATTTGGTCAGGATGGAAATATTTTCAGCATCTGCTGTAGTACCATTGAGTTTGTATTAGACTTTCTAAAGGTTATTAGGGCAGCGAATCTTTTTCTAGCTTCCTTCATCAACTGTTACACCTCCCAAGACTCAGCACGTGACATATTGCTAACAAAGTGTCAGAAAGATGCTTATCAGTCAAGCAAGAAAAAAATAAACACCCTATACACGCTATACCTACAAGTGCACATTTTATATTTAGAAAGTCAACACATTATAATGAGTTACAAATTTAATACGCAGTCACAAATTTGGAATTTATCTTTTTCTCCATCAAAAGACACTTCAAGAAATCCGCAGTGAGCAGTGTTGTTGTGCTGCATTTCCTAAAATGTTTACAGCCAACTGCTTCAATATGTACAAGATTATTCTATATGTTCATGAATTTAATTTTGATCTTCAAATTAATCAATCAATCAAGTTCAGCAGGAGGGTTACAGAAATTAATTTTTCTACTAAACAGCTGAAAGACCTTCAGAAAGATATAAAATTCAAATGTGCTTGTTTCAGTGCAGGGTTGTGGAAACTTGACGAAGAACAGTACAACAATCAGCCAAACACCTGGGTTGTCTAATCTGTCATTTCAATTGGCCAAATTAAGAATAAAATAAATATCCAAGGTGACCTTTCAAGATACGTCACCAAAAGCTAGCTTAAACTTGGGAACAGTATGGCTGAGAACAGAAATGTAATTCCTAATTTCCCAAGAGTAGGTGCTGTGGAAAGCTTTCAATTACTCAGCAGCCATGACTGTTTAGTGGCACACTTATATAGACAGTCAATTTACTCATCCCAAATGTGTGTCTTATGCAAAGAAGGTAACTCCATAATGAACCAGGATCATCCTCCAGATTGCATAGTTTTCAACTCTGGGAATACTCAATCACTTGTAACATAATACTGGGATGCTAGAAGGCGAACCGAATTCCCACAAGTACATGAGCTTTAAATAGTACCACTATATTACAATTAATTTATTCTTGTTTGTTCACCATCTCTTCCATACAAATGTGGAGGATGCATACAAAATTAATATATTTCCAATACCCACAGAAGAACAATGAAATTATCTTTTGATTTTTCCCCAATTTTATAAACAATTACACCTGCTTTTAATGTTATGAAACAAAAAGGATGTGGAGTCTTTAGAACACTTCATCAGTCAAGCAAAGGCAAAATTGTCCCTGCACATGTCATAAAGGCATATGAGGGAATGGAGGTACAGCTCCACACATTCTTAATTTTGACACTAGATGGAGTGCTCAGCTTCATGACCTGGCTGCTTCATCCCCAGGGAAAAATCCTCCATTACCTACTTAAAAGGAGGCTATGTGGGCCCTAGAGCTGGTCTGCACCCTCTGGAGAAGAGAAAACTCTCTTTCTCCTGCCAGGAATAAAAAAACAATTCCTTCTTCTCCACCAGTGCACATTCTCATCACTATACTGATTGAGCTATCCTGGCTCCACTCTTCAGCAGTAACAACCTAAATCGGTTGTCACATTAGAAGCACACGGTATAAACTGCGGATGTAATCATTTACAATTTTATTTACATATACATACATATATACATATATATATCTATATATATATACATATGTAACATCTATATTTTTTGGCAAAATATAAAGCTTTCTTATTCATAACTTTGTATAAAGTATTTTCAAGGTCAGATTAACTGCAGGGGACAACAGCAGACAGGTAAATTCCATGAAACCAAAAGTCAACTAGCTAATCAAGGTCGAATTTAGTGCAACAAAAATACAGAAGTATGTTTGCATATAGTTAATAAATATGACCACTACAGAATCGCTGGAATGCTCGTGCAAATTCTACATGTTTGCTCCAAATTATCATCCTTCAAAATTTATGTAGTAAGATGCATGTTATCAAATACCCAGTATTGTAACAAATTCCTTTCTTTGCCCATAAATAAACAGGAAAAACCGACCAGTTTAAAAATAAGCTCTATTTGAAAAAGGAAGGTCTCTACGCACTGTCGTCATTCTCCTTTATCAACCCGAAACCAGGAATAAGTCACCGGATTTTAAAAATCAACATTTCTCATCAATTATAGTCAGAGGATTCTTGAAAAATAATTCTATATATGAAAAACTTCGTATGTGACATTTGAGATTTTCGCGATCATGCTGTTGCAGATTCAAGTCTTCAGGGTTGTTACGCCATGCTGGCTTACAAATAATTACTGATGTTTCGAAGAACTGTAGTGCCTTCATCTTCAGGGCCAAGCAGTCCAAGACGAGTTCTTCTCCTTCTCAAGATAAAGGCACAAATACAATTCTTTAACACGCTGGTAACTATTTACGAATTGACACCTCATAACAAACCAGAAAACCTCAAAATTCAAAACTGCAGAAACCTACTGCCCCAGTTTCACCATAAAACAGTGATGGCACTAACAGACAAAATTTAGAATTAACTATTATGATTGCCAAAAAATTCTTAGCATAGGCTTTAATATATTCAAAAAACCCATAACATAAAAGGGAATGGTGATAATATGTAGCAGCAACCTCCAAAACAAAGAACAAACAAATTTATAAACTCAGCAAACGTGATTATCATCTTGCTAAATAACATTACTGTGTACTATAAGGATTCATTAAGCAAGTCCTCTAACATGCTAACATTTTTGAGCAGACCGCATGCAGAACGATTACAGGAGCATACAATATTCAGACAACCTTGAAGAGTAACAAAAATAATAATTTTAAAATGTTTATTTTCTTATTAAAAATGAAATAACAGGAACTATCAACGGTGTTCACTGTATCACTATACTGCACTGCTGGCATAGTTATGAATAATACTGTTGTGCCACAAACATAAAAAACCATACACACAGACATACGAACAGAATCTAAACACATGTTCTAATACCAGTCTTGGGAATCCCCATACAAAAAATAAAGCAAATAATAAATAAGGCCCTTTCACATAGATGCAACATTGTCTAATGCGTTAAAATGGAAATATTTCTCAAAGTGTTACGTAGCTCTGCCAGAAATGAGGATGATATTCTAATGGTCTGTTCCAGTTTCAAGTTAATCCGACCTTGAGTGTGTTGCACATACCAGTCACTATATTACTTGTTCAAGTGCAGGTGTTCCAAACAAACCTCTGTTTGCAATGCACTTCACACACACAGCCTGGAAGATACAACTGAAAATCTGTGAACTGCCTGGCAACATCACTGCAGCCTGTGATGGCATATTCAATAACTTGCTTCATGCCCTGCCAGAATATAAAGATCTGCACCCTCTTCATTCAATGTGCCACCTCTTGTTACTTCTTGGCTTAGGTGGCTTTCCAGAACCACAACTCTACACACATGAAACACAAAAACAATACACCATGCCATTCATTCAACATGAAATTTAATGGTACACTACATAACCCAGCAACTGTGTAGCAACATCAGCTTCTTAAATTTATATACACTTTTACACCTCTATCCAGTGGCTTTGTTGTTACTGTTTCTCTCTCTCTCTCTCATAGTTGTGAGATATTTCATCTTTCTTTCTGGAATGTTACACTATTTTAAAATTTTTTGGTGAGAAATTTAGCTTCTTATGCGTATTGGACCGTGCATCATCTTGATATTTGAATAATGGTTGACCAACTAGATGACACTTGCTTTATTATATATTGCTCAACATGTTTCAGAAGTTAATACGTCCATCTTCAGGAG
>Ga0131853_10019500_pt1 | contig 12343 bp, 9 predicted proteins | sample TergutLab28metaG_FD_92764 | JGI IMG/M metagenome (GOLD analysis project Ga0131853, IMG submission 92764) | Labiotermes labralis P1 segment gut microbial communities from Petit-Saut dam, French Guiana - Lab288 P1 (version 2) (version 2) | ecosystem: Host-associated > Arthropoda: Insects >...
AAATGTGGTGCGCCTTACGCTGTAAATTAAATGTGGTGCGCCTTACGCTGTGATTTAAATGTGGTGCGCCTTACGCTGTAAATTAAATGTGGTGCGCCTTACGCTGTGATTTAAATGTGGTGCGCCTTACGCTGTAAATTAAATGTGGTGCGCCTTACGCTGTAAATTAAATGTGGTGCGCCTTACGCTGTGATTTAAATGTGCTGCGCCTTACGCTGTGATTTAAATGTGCTGCGCCTTACGCTGTAATTTAAATGTGCTGCGCCTTACGCTGTGATTTAAATGTGGTGCGCCTTACGCTGTAAATTAAATGTGGTGCGCCTTACGCTGTAATTTAAATGTGCTGCGCCTTACGCTGTGATTTAAATGTGCTGCGCCTTACGCTGTAATTTAAATGTGGTGCGCCTTACGCTGTAATTTAAATGTGGTGCGCCTTACGCTGTGATTTAAATGTAGTGCGCCTTACGCTGTGATTTAAATGTGGTACGCCTTACGCAGTAAATTAAATGTGGTACGCCTTACGCTGTGATTTAAATGTGGTGCGCCTTACGCTGTGATTTAAATGTGGTGCGCCTTGCGCTGTAAATTAAATGTGATGCGCCTTACGCTGTAAATTCCGATTCTTACTAAAACAGTAAATACGCTGTGGAATTAATCTAGCTAATTTATTTGCTTTACCATGAAATTCCCTTTTAATTCAACATCCATAAAGGCGCACAGCTACAGTTAAAAAAACTGTGAGGTGCTGGATCCTACCCACCAGTCGGTTTGCAGTGCAGCTCTGGCAGTCGTGACTACATGCAGGATAGAGCAAAGTGTTCTCAGTGTCCAGTAGTATTCCTGCACCTCATATAAATTCATCAGTCATACGGATTTCGACACGTATGGCCGCGTCATCCTCGGTGACTACGAACGTTGTTGCCCGTCTTCTTCTGCTTTCATGGCACTGCAGTCCAACGCGGACCTTCACCTCCCTAATGGACTTCTCCCAGTCAGCTGTTTCTTTACCTGTCTTTTCAGTTTTTAATTGTACCATTATTAATAATAACCTTGTTACTCTACTTAACCTGTATTGTGAAGTCCGTTGATTTTATTATCATATGCACCCTTTGCTTAACTTCTTATTTGTCATTATTTATAAGGCTGGGTTTGCAATTAAAATTTGTATTTGACTGTTACAGCCGGTTTGTACTGGCGTCACTAGTTATAGATGACACGTGGTGGCGCAGGTGGTTGAGGCACTGCGTTACAATGACATAACCCTTCCGGTCGCATTAAGGGCCTGGGGTGGAAATTGCTTAGAATTTTATCTTGCCGTTTCAGCTTTTGTGAATTTTTTTATGATAAGTAATACTCAGGCGCTGTATGTTTTACATACTGGCTACAGACCCGGTTTTTGTCCACTCAAGCGAAAATGCTTTGTGATTTCTTAATAAATAAAGGACACTTTGAGTTTATTGCATTTTACTGCAATTTCAGTGCTGTTTCACGTCACACTGTTGGTTTTTCATTGTACTGTGTCGTCGGTGTTACTCGCTGATGATTGTATGCCAACAAAGGGATAATAGTCCAAGCTATTTTTAAACTGTGTTTTTGTTGAGCTGTGTAAGTTAGGTGTTAGTGGTATTATTTGTACCCAGTATGACTAGTACAAGACCAAACGAATTACAACAAACAGGAACATTCTGAAAAGATTATGTCTTATAATGAAATTAACAAAATCCCGAACACAACTTAGCATGTTAACAAAGATCGCCCCTGAGGATGGCGGGAGTGTGGGCGTCGAAACTAGTATGACGTGAGTGGTTACGAGGTGTGGAAAGGCTGTTGGACGTTTCAGGAGTGTTGTTTTAGCAAAAGCGCGCGTTTTCTAATGGATAAACAATGAATGTCCTAAGTTAACAGTAGAGTTACTTTGGACAAGTTCCGTGCAGCAGGTTTCTTCTTGAGAAGCTGTTAGTTGCTCAGCCGTTCAAGAAATTCCCGAAACTTCATGGAACACAAAGATGCTGTATGTTAACCGAATAGTAATAATAGTAATCATCATCATCATTTACAGAATTTATTCTCCTTATTGAATCGTGGAGTTCATCTATAGTTTTATTGTTTTGAGATACTTTTTAAACAGTTCCCCATTTATTCAGCCCGTAATTTCGTTACGACTAACAGGGCCGAGCATTAAAGTTGACGTTTCACAACCAGTAAGTGCCGACTTGCGTGGAGTTACACCTCAGTTTCCAAAATTTCTTCGAAGCATGGTAATTAGACACACGAACAACGTTACCAAAGTCTGGCAGAGTAAATGAAGACGTGGAAACTTTTCTGGTAGAAATGGCATTTATCTGCTCCTCAGGTCTAAAAATATTAAGGTGCTCTATTACTGTAATTTACAAACTGCTGGCACAAGCAGATTCCACGGATGTTTACCTTACAGCGTATCAGGAGCGAGGTTCGCAGTCGATCCGTCATTATCGTGACAACGGATAAAGCGCATAACTGTCGGAGGAAGAAGTGCACGCGTATCGTCGCATTGAGCAGTTGAAGCAGCTGCATGTCGACCACATATTGGGGTGCGAGGGTTTGAAAGTCTTTACTACCAGCTGTTTGTTTACGCGACGTCAGTATAGTGCTCTCCATGTTTCAAGACCCCCAGTCTGTAAAGGCATGTGGCGTTCTAGCCCAGCGTACGGGCCATGAATTTAGTAAATGTGTGATCTTCAAATGTTGCATTCTCAAAGGTCTTCCACATAGTAACATACAAGTAGTGTTAAAGGAATTTTTGGTAGTATGTAGAATAAATGCATCGGCCATGTTAAAGCTTTAGCCTATTTAGCTTTTGGCGATGTGGTGTTAAAGAGCCAGAGTAGAGTTGTCGATGCAGCGATTGGCTACGGACTGGGCGGTTCAGTGTTCGAGTCCCGCTAAGGCTAAGTGATTTTTCTCTTCTCCAAAACGTCCAGACTGGTTCTGGGGCCCCACAGCCTCATATTCGATGATCACCGGGGTTCTTTTACGGAGGTAAAGCGTCCGGGTCGTGAAATTAACGGATATGAAGAATGAGTGGAGCCATGCCTGTACTACCCCCTATATGCCTTCATGGTGTGGGGAGGGAGAATTTTACCTCTTTTACCCTTTTTGTGGTGTAAACTAGTGAATGCACGTGATAGCTTTATTTTCTATAGAACATAAAAGTACTAAACAATTCTGCATTATCAGTTTTTACAGGATGTATTATCTAAAGTGTTTCCATAAACTTGAAAATGAGTTCTTCACACCAAAGCAAATAAAAGGTTCATATAACCATCTGTCCGGAAATTGATGGTGTTTGAATTTAACTGAAAGATAAATTTCAATAATAAATTGTTGTGTTTGTTGTACTGTGTGTGTATTGCTGTTTTTTACTTTAGATGCCGGACTGCTGACTAGAAGTCAGTATTCGGAAGGTCCTGCGACCGGCCACCTCGACACAGGTTTTTATTGGTTTCCCTGTGTCTATAAGCAAATGCTGAGATGGTTCCCAAGATTCCAAGTTGCCTCTGCGTGCTTCTCATGTAGCCCTCCCGACTTAAATTTATTAGTAACCAATTTCATATTTTGTGTACACGCAAAATAACCACTGCCACCGGGTGACAACCAAATTGCAGTAAATGAATATTATTACCTTAACTGTGTAATACTTGATTTACAACTGACATAACATATTTTACAGTCTAATAACTGTTGGGTTCTTAGTGTGTAGCAAGTCACATGTCACAACAAATGCTCAAAATGTCCTCCAGTTGGTTGCCAACTTTCCAAGGTCCCGGGCCGGTTGCAGATGGTTTGACAGGCATCAGAAATGTTTAGGTAAATTGTGTCTTCATTTGAATTTGGGCTGAATGCAGTAGGGACTTTAAGTGTCCCCACAGATAGAAATATAAAAGGACTGAGGTGAACAAGCCGTTGGGCTGTACGTCTAAATCTGTTAGCATAAGTGTAGTGATGATATTTTCCCTTGTTGTGGTGTGGGGAACTCACTCTTGATGTCTGTCCAAGCATTTCAGATACAACTTGTATGCTAATAATAACTGTAAAGTGATCACATTGTCGTACATTTTGATCGTGACGTCAACTTTAAAAGTCAAAATTTGTTGCGATCCAAATTACGCACAGAAACTGTTAAAGTAAATTCTGTAATCTTTAATTTTACGCCGCAAATATAAACGCTCATTAATCGTTACATAAGACAACACCAACAAAATACAAATATTATACAATTTTACAATTAACCCTTTAAACGCCGAGTTAAATCCCATCTGCCATCTGCTGGCATTATTAGGAACTCGCCGTATTCTCCACGTTAGCAGGATAAGGGTTAAAACACTAAAACTTCAACTCCTCCTTGTATAAAACGTAATGTGGTAATTGATGTGTACTCCCTGAAGATGACCCGAAGAGGGTCGAAATATGTTTGATTTGAAGTTTTAATTTGAAATTATATATTTCAATCTCGTGTTTGTTGTTTGTATTATCTCATTAATTATTAATTAATGCAAGGGCATGCGTAACAAAATTTGCTCGGTAATTGATTTTCTGATTATAAGGTTACGTAACAACACCTTTTCAAATGCAAAAGTTATTAGCGTCGAATGGGATGAACAAATTGTCATGGGCATAGATTCGTAAAGATCTGGAAGGAGGCGATTGCACCTCTTTGAAGATTTTGTGGTGGAGTTACTGGGGTGAATCATGTATTGCCTCTGCCTTGTTAAAAAGGAATGGTAATGAAGGAAGCACTGGTAGGGGTGCTGAAGGTATTGGTCATCGCTTGCTCTAAGGTATTTTAATATCAGTTGTCTGGAAAAAGTGATTAGAACTATCCGGCCATCGGACAGCAGTGTGTGCCAACTGAACCCAGTTCATACATTTGCAGTCCCCTCTTCTAACGACCATTCTTCAACCTTCGTCTGGATCTCGCTAGAACTGCTAAGCTGTCTTGTGCCAGCGCAGTCACGTTTCCACAATATCAATCGGTTGTAGAGGCCAGTTGAAATGTGATGGCACACGCGCAGAAACCAGAATTCTTCTTTCGGCGAAACGGACGAGTCCATTTAAATCGGCGGGGGCGTCAGTTCAGTCGACTACTGACAGTCGAGGTGTGCGCATCAGCGGTAGTAATGCTGGATACACCATGTTCCGAGGTAGTGTGATGGGTACTAGCTACCCACTCCATTCGCCAGTTTCCCCTTCAATTCCCCTCCCGTGCGGCACCGTGTGCCATCACATTTCAACTGGAGTCTACTAGCTGCTGTTCCGTCGTAATGTCCGAGCCCCAGCAGCAGTGGCCGTAGCGACTAGGTGCGGGCTGAAACACAAAGGAAAAGTGGTTTGATTTCTTTTCGGGATAAGAAACTTTCGTATATTCCTGAGTTCGGGACACACTCTGTGCCCCACCCAGCTTCCTGTTCAGCAAGTACCGGTAGTGCTTGATGCTGACCATTTACTTCCATATGCAATATATCCGAATGTAAGAAGGTGTGAAGCTGTGCGTTCATACCCCCGTATGCCTTCATGGCGTGCACAAAGACTGCTCTTTATCATACCTGAGGTTCGAATTTGGGCAACATCACCCTGTGGTGTTAATCACTAACAATCTATATCACACAATCACAACACCTGAATTTTCGTACTTTCAGTTTATTACTTCCTACTACATGTTTCAGTCATACGTTTGACCGCCACAAGGAAAAAAAAAGGGTATATAATTATACAATGATGTATCAGTCAAACACACAAAAAATATTATTATGTTTATTGTTGTATTAGGGCAGCATGTTTCGATTCTTATAGAATCATCTTCAGACCCTTGTAAGATACAGATCCTTACTTAGCAATGTTTAAAATGCGCTGTGGGATCCCAAACGCTTACATTCTTGATATAACTCTGTATAAAACACATGTGTCTTTATGTTCTTATTATACAATCAGGGTACTTATTTCTAAAATTTTAACCGGTACATATAAAGGAGGTTACACGTATGTATTTGAGATGTGTTGTTATAGAACTCTGGATCTTGTTATATATTGTTGCTATTTTAGTGCATAGTTTTTATTGTTTTTAACATTTGAACGCTTATATACATATTTTATACATGGCAAAAAAATATATAACAATATCCAAATTTCTACAACAACACATCTCAGATACATACGTGTAACCTCCTTCACATGTACCGGTTAAAATTTTAGAAATAAGTATCCTGAGTGTATAATAATAACATAATGACACATGCATTTTATACAGAGTTATATCAAGAATGTAAGCGTTTGGGATCCCACAGCGCATTTTAAACATTGCCAAGTAAGGATCTGTATTCTTAGAAAGGCCTGAAGATGATTCTATAAGAATTGAAACACGTTGCCCTAACACAATAATAAACATAATAAGGTTTTGTTGTGTTTGACTGATACATCGTTGTATAAATATACGCGTGTTAAACACTTCGGAATGGCAAACATTAAAAAAAGACAAAATGAGATTACAGAAAAGAACAAGACAGGCGATGTACGTATGACGTAACATTGAGGTGCGTTCATGCAACCATTATTGTAGAAGAAAAGTAATGAGTATTACATTTTGTGAGTGTGTATTTGTAGCCTTAGGAATCCAGCATGCAATGCATATGCATCATATAGTCTGTGGCCTGCCCCGCTCTACATTATTTTTCCACATTATCTCATAAACGGCACGATTTTCGAAAACCGTTTTTGAACACAAATTGTGTGTTTCGATTTTCTCTACAAGTTTTGTCTGAAACATTTTTTCTTCTAAGAAGAACTGTACGAGTATATTGGTCTTCACGGAAAGTACTCTTTAGTCTTGTACGATTTTAATGAAACTTGAATTTTCTCAACAGAGTTTTAAAAAAACACTCAAATATCAGATTTCATGAAAATCCGTCCAGTGGGAATCGATTTGTTCCATGCGGACGGCGAATAGTTGTTTTTTTTTTCGTAATTTTGCGAACGCTCCTAAAAGTGCTACAGCAGTGGCCTTCCCTTCTCAATCAATCTATTAAAATACATTAAATATTACTCCCAAGAGAGGAGTAAATAACATGAAATAAAAATGCATAATAACACATTTTTTCAATAATATTTTGTACTGAAATCCAAATTATCGTAAAGTGCCTGACGTTCTGTATTGGCCAGAAGACCAGAGACGTGTTTCCGCATTTTCTTTATCCGTCTGGCATTGTTAAGTCTGCTTCATTGTCATAATTTTCATTTCTCTGTATAGGAGCTTAGTAATATTCACAGTCGAAACAGCGCAGTTACCCTAACTTATAAACCACGCACCATGGTGCCAGGATAGCTCAGTCAGTACAGTGACTAGGCTACAAGTTTTACCCCGAGAATATTTTATTCCCGGCGGGGTAAAATATTTTTCTCTGCTCAGAAATGTCCAGAACAGGTCTGAGGTCCTGCAGCCCTGTAATCAGTGGGTGCAAAGGGCTGTTTCCCCGGCAATAAGCATCCATAGCGTGACGCTGGCCACTACCTCTGTATAATGTCGAAGTTAAGAATGCGTGGAGTTTACCTCCACTCATCTATGCCCTCCTGGATTGAACAGGGACAGGACAGTTTTAATTTGCCAGATGCTGGAATTCGGGTGCTTTGTGGAGTTTCTCTGCATGCCTGCTCATGTCTAGAATAGAATAGAGTAGAATAGAATAGAGTAGAATAGAATAGAATAGTATTTGGTTTCGAGCCCTTCCGGGCCCAATGCGCCTAGGCCTTAAGACTGGCTCTTTGTGCCCCATATTCTCTACGAGGTAGAATAGCCCTGTTCCTTCAGCAAAGTTCCAGATGGCCCCTATAATTAGTTTTCTCTTATCCTCAGGGTCCAAAAAGAAGTAACCCAGACATGTACATCTGAGTGAAGGCAAGGCGTCACACACACACAAAATGTGGACTGCGGTTTCCTACTTAGTATGACATTTCTTAAAATCTCGATGTCCTCTGGGTCCGAAAAGGAACCCAGATATACTACCCTTCCCCCAAAGAATCCCGGCAAACGAATCCCCTCCAGGATCCCCAATGGGGCCCCCAATGGAGAGAAACACCCGCCTAGAGGGCATTGTTACCTCTCACTTAATATATCTACACTAAGTTAAAGGAGCTCAGTTCCTTTAACAAAGTTCCAGATGGCCTCTATGCCTCTGGGTCCAAGAAAGGAACCCGTATATACTTTCTTTTCTCTCAAAAGTCCCGGCAGAAGAACACCTTCAGGTTCCCCAACAGGGCCCTTATGGAGAGAGATACCCGTCTACAGGGCATTTTGCATATTTCTCAAAAACCTTATCTTTTGGGTTCCCCAGTAATGGATCCCTCCCCCAAGGTCCCTTTCATGGAACCCCTTCACAGAGAGATGCCCCATTACTACAGCCCTCCTTCATTCACATACCAAAGTCCCCGGTATACGAGCCCACTCCTCACGGGGAGAGATGTCCGCATCCAGAGACTTTCCTAACATATCTTCCATGTTCCCCAGTGAAGAAGCCCCCCCCCCCCGAGGCCTCCTCCATGGGGCCTCTTCAGAGAGAGACGCCCCATCCCAGAGCCCCATTCATCCATCTCTCAAAGTCCCAGTTAGACGAGCCCTCCTCCATGTTCCTCAAACGGGGCCCCTATGAAGAGAGATGCCCGTCTCCAGAGCCTCTTCTGCATATCCTTCAGGGTCCCCAGCGAGGGAGCCCTCCCTCCAGGTTCCCTTCACAGAGCTCCCACAGAGAGAGACACTCCACCTCCAGAGGTCATTTCAACCATATCTCAAAATTCCCGGTAGATGGGCTCACTATAGTTTGCCCAACTCAGCCTCTTTCCATTCCCAGAGACTTCCTTTCTTAACCTTCAGGGCCCCTAGAAAAGGAGCCCCCCTCCAGGTTCCCCTAACAGAGCTCCCGTAGAGAGAGATGCCACGTTTCCGGGGCCCCATTACAATTATCTCTCAGAGTTCCCGGTGATATCCATCCTCTGGGCCCTCCTCCCCATATCCTTCCGGATCCCCAGAAAAGAGCCCCCCTAATAGAGTTCCCGCAAGGAGAGATGCTCCCCTTCCGGAGCCCACCAACTGTCTTAAACTTCCTCGTCAACGGACTGGATCCTGCCCGGTTGCCCCCTGCGAAGCTTCCAGGCACCGGAGTTCCCCTTGATTGGAACCCTCTGTAGAATTCTTGCTGGAGTCCCCTATTGCGGAGCACTCCTTAGATTCTACTTTTCTGAGGGGGAAGTATGAGGTCCACCAAGCAGAGCCCGTATACTTGGTAAGGCTGGATACATCTGGGAGGTCGCCTGGTATCCCAGAGGGTGCCGTTTGTGACAGACTCACCCAATGTAAGGCACGGCACACACACCGTAGGATTGGGGATTTTTCTTCAATATTTACTCCTTTAGATCCGCTGTGCTCTGCGCAACAGGGTCACCTCTCGTAGGATGTGTCTCTTCACCACGCACAGACGGTCTTGGGTGGAGAAAGGCTATAATCCGAAATACCACCCCTGGAGAATAGCTAGAGCCCTCCTCGGGCGACCAGTGTTGCTTCTCAGTAACATGGTGACCCCGGTACGGCCCGGCCGACTCCTCTTGGCGCCCTGCTGATGTCTAAGACTCCGAGCTGGAGACCGATGACGAAAGTAGACAGCACATGCTAACCACTTACATAAGGCGTTTGTCTCTGCCGCCGTAAAACGAGGTACTCTCTTATCGTGTAACCCACACAGCGAGAAATGTTTGTGCTGTATATGTCTTGTCAACATTCCGCACTGATCCTGTCACAGTTTCCTCGCCTCTTCCACTATTCCCTTCTGTGCTGTGCCTAGAATCACTGTAGACTGAGTGCGAAGGTAGATTCATTGAAGAGAGAATTCTTCTGGGATTTGACGCCGTGTATGTTGTTACGAAGTTACTGACATTTCGGAGGGGCTTGTTGCCTCCTTCTACAGGATTCGGGAAATTCAATAAAAGCGCACTCTTTTCGAGTGGCTCGCTCTTCTTGGACTTGTCGAACCAATGAAGAGGAAGGCAGACATTTTCTCTAACTCCTCCAAAACTTCGTTAAATATTTGCCAACCTACACGGCTTCGTATTCCAGGGGCCTTCAAACTACATTAACATCGCAACGAGAACCTTAGGTCTTGTGGGCGCATTATTTATTTACCCACTTACGCATTTCACTTGTTCTCTCTTTATTTCATATCCTTGTATTCCCTTCCTTCTACTCTGCCTTTTTCCTACTGCCTTTCTTGCTTTTTTAATTCATATCGTATTGTTTGTTTCATTTAAAAATTATTTACCAAGTGCATAAATAAAATGATGTACCGCCGAATCACAGAATGGTAGTGAATAAGTTAAATTAGATGTTGAAGTAAGTCCTAGTGAAATACGAGACGTACTTGTACGTACGTGGTGTGGTAGAAAAGTAATGAGACTGGCAACGCTGTGCACGAATCGACAATGCTGCTGCCTCCCCCTTCACATAGCAGTTAGGTTAACCCCTGCCGTAGACTCATTACAAGTTTGAACTTGCTACAGTTGCTATGCGATTGTTGAGAGCGTCTGAAGTGAAGTTGTGTTTGTGAGGTGCGTTACGAAAATGGACCTGCAAAAGTTTGACCAAAGTTGTGCCATCAAATTTTGTGTAAAGCTTGGCGAATCCGCTACTGCGACTTATGAATAGTTACAAAAGGCTTATGGAGAGCATTCCCTATCAGGGCACAGGTGTTCAGATGGCACAAGTCCTTTTTAGAAGGCCGAGAACAAGTGGAAGACGAACCTCGTGCTGGAAGACCTTCAACCTCAAAAACGGACGACAATGTGGAAAGAGTGAGGTCTCTTGTGAGATCAGATCGTCGATTGACGTTGAGAATGATCAGTAGTGAGTTACATTTGAACCGGTTTACCGTCCATCAAATTTTAACACAGGATTTGGGCATGAGAAAAGTGTGCGCCAAGATGGTTCCAAAGAACCTCACGACTGAGCAGAAGGCCAGTCGGAGGGATGTGTGTCTTGATCTTCTGGACCGCCTTGAGAGGGAGCCAGAATTCTTCAGTCGCGTTATCACAGGCGATGAATCATGGATTTTAGAGTACGACCCCGAGACAAAACGCCAAAGTCGGGAATGGCACACTGCAAACTCTCCCCGTCCCCAGAAAGCGATAATGAGCAAATCCAAAATTAGATCTATGTTTATTTGTTTTTTTTTTGACAGTCAGGGGATCGTCCACAAGGAATTTGTGCCACCAGGACAAACCGTCAATCAAACTTTTTATCGGGAAGTCCTTGAAAGACTCGGGAAGAAGGTGGCACGTGTGTGACCAGGCACTGCACGCACACGGATGCTGCACCACGACAACGCCCCATGTCACACGGCAGTCTCAATCAACGAATTTATGGCAGAAAAAAGCTTCCTGTGGTACCTCAGCCCCCCTATTCGCCGGATCTCAGTCCCTGTGACTTCTTTTTATTCCCCCGGCTCAGAACCCACTTGAAAGGGCGCCATTTTGGTATTTTGGATAATATCCAGAAGAGCGTAACCGACGAGCTGAAAGGTATTCCAGCAGAAGCCTTCCAGCACTGCTACGAACAACGGAAACAACGCCTCCGTCGCTGTGTAGCTGCCCAAGGGAACTATTTCAAAAATTTGTAAAAAGAATAAAATTCATGGTTAAAAGAAAATCAGTCTCTTTACTTTTCTGCCACACCACGTATTTCGCAGAAGAGGCTGAAGAGAAGAGAAGAGAAATGTAAAAGAGACTGTTGTGCCTTTCTGTATCTGCTTCTTAAACCCGCAGTTCTGCGGACCGTTGGTTGGCCAATATTCGTCCAATGTGTGTGTGTGTGTGTGTGTGTGTGTGTGTGTGTGTGTGTGTGTGTGTGTGTTTGGATCTACTGGAACTCTTCCCTGGAAAAGTTCTCTTTAATAAACATAACAATTTATCACTTCTGTCTGTAAGATGGGAATTACTACCACATTCATGTTCCATGTAAATGTACATCGATTTTAGGGAAGCATTTCCCATCCAGCATGATGTCCGGAATATAAATACGTTTTTTTAAATTAATTTATCGTGGACTTTCGTAGCAGCCTTTGCGCAATTGTTCGTCGCACTTGAATCCATCGTTAGGATTTTAACGCCAACTCTCTGTCGTTCTATGAACCACAATTTTTTTTTTTGGGGGGGGGGGGGGGGGGGGGGGTGTGGTTGGGTGATTTATTTAAAAGAAGGCCGTCTCTCTGATTGGGGGTGTGAATGTCATTTTTCTGGTGTTTGTTTTCTTTTGCCTTTTGTTGTGTGGGCGTTG
>Ga0131853_10019501_pt1 | contig 12343 bp, 11 predicted proteins | sample TergutLab28metaG_FD_92764 | JGI IMG/M metagenome (GOLD analysis project Ga0131853, IMG submission 92764) | Labiotermes labralis P1 segment gut microbial communities from Petit-Saut dam, French Guiana - Lab288 P1 (version 2) (version 2) | ecosystem: Host-associated > Arthropoda: Insects >...
AGCCTCCCCTCTCTTTTTTGCTTCATATAATTGCACATCAGCAGGATTGCTCTCAAACAATACGATAATTGTTACCGGGTTTGCATCGTCATCCAGAGCATATTCTCCCACAAATCCGATGAGCAACCCGTCATTATTTTGTGCAGTAGACGCTGCATTCACCGATAACATCAAAAGAGATATAGCTAGCAAAAATATCAATGCAATACTATTTTTTATTATTTTTGTCATGTGAAATTAACCTCCTTCAAGGATTATTTTATGTAAAAATTTATTATTTAAACCTTCTTAATAAGTTTTGTTGTGCCTTTCTGCCCAATACTTACAGCAACAGCAAATGTGCCCATTGAAAGCCCCATTTCAAGTAAAAAGAGTTCAAATAAATTCATAATATCCTTAATAATAAAAAAGCCCACAAACAGCCAAGTGCTGTTCATGGGCTTCTGTTAATGAAATGAATATCATTTAATTTTTCAAGTTTCCGTTACAAATTTCAAAAATTATTTCAGCTTTTTTTGCTAAGTCATTATTATGGGTGACAATAACGATTGTTTTCCCCATTTTATGAATATCAAAAATATGTTTCAATACTTCTTCTTCGGATTCTGAGTCCAAATTCCCGGTTGGCTCGTCCATTAATAAAATATCCGGGGCGTTGGCTAGGGCGCGTGCAATGGAAACCCTTTGCTGTTGTCCTCCTGAAAGTTCGGACGGCTTTGCGTCTGCCTTGTCCGAAAGCCCAACCAATTTTAAAAGTGTTTCCGCTTTTTCTTTTTGCTCTTTTTGAGGAATACAGCCGAACATCATCGCGGCTTGAATATTCTCTAACACCGTGAGGTTTTGAAGTAAATTAAAAAATTGAAAAACAAATCCGATTTTCTTTGCTCTGATTTCTGCCAGTTTATTATCGCTAAGTTTAGTGATGTTTATGCCGTCAATGTAGACACTTCCCTCCGTGGGTTTATCAAGACCGCCAAGCAAGTGCATTAATGTGCTTTTACCATGCCCCGACTTTCCAATAATGCAAGAAAATGAGCCGCTTGGAATTTCCATGCTTATTCCTTTTAAAGCGCGGGTTTTTACCGTGCTTTTTCCATATGTTTTTGTCAAATTTTCCGCGCGAATAATTATTTTACACATAACTAATTGCCTCCACCGGCGTAAGTTTTGCCGCTTTCCATGCGGGGTATAATCCCGACAATATTGAAATGATAATCGAAAATAAAATTGACATGATTATGATTCTGATGTCAACGCTGACTTCAAGTGACGCACCTTTCAAGAGCGCGTTAAAATCGCTTTGGGCGATAATCGGTGCGGCTATATAAGAAACAATAAAGCCGATTACTACTCCGGCAATACCGCCGAATAAACCGTACAAACCGGATTCTAAAACAAATATCTTAAAAACCGTTCCTTTTTTACCGCCGATTGCTTGCATAATTCCTATTTCACGGCGGCGTTCGTAAATCGCGGTCATCATAGTATTAATGATTCCGAATGCGGCGGCAATCAATGAAACTCCCGCAATCATTTGGAGCGTAATGTTGACCGAGCCGAGTAATGCTAAAACCGTACTTAAAAGCTGCCTGTCCGTTGTTACTGAAACATTTGCAACTTCCAAAATTGCGGCTTCATAAAATTCCATTCGGGAAAGGTCGTCAACCCTTGCGCCGATGTAAGAAATATAATTCCCGACATTGTAAATTTCCTGTGCAACGGTAAGCGGAATATAGACTGAAATATCGTCATTGTTTCCCGTTTCATGAAGGATTGCTTTTATTGGGAATGTTTCGCCTTGAATTCTTAATGTGTCGCTCACGTTCAAATTGAACCGTTCTGCAATCCCCGAACCGAGAACAACAGCCCATTCGTCAGATGAAGAAAAATATTCCCCTTGTGCAGCTTCCCATTCACGAAAATTTTTCATTTCTTGCGGAAGAATGCCCGTCACCGTGACAGGGCTGTTATGAACCGCTGTGCCAAGCGTTAAATATGGTACAGCAGTAATTCCCTCTATACCGGAAACTATTTCAAACACTTCAAATTGCAAAGATTCAGGAAGCGCGTTTCCTGTTAAAATAGATATTTGGTCGAAAGCGCACCAATTTTTAGGTGTGATTATTAAATTCGCGCCCATTGCATTTGCTTGCCGCGTTACTTCGCTACGCATATTTCCACCGAGCGCAAGCAAAGCCACAAATGCCGCCATTCCTATCGTGATTCCAAGCAATGTAAAAACAAACCGTCCTTTTCTTCGCAAGAGGTTTCTTGTAACAAGTTTAAAAATATTCATCGTGTACCTCTTTCAATGACTGGCATGATGTTTCGTTTTACTTCTATGTTTGTTGCGTCAAAAATAACTACTTCATCAATATTGCTCCAACGTCCTGTTATATTTATTTCATCAGCGACTTGCGGCAGTTCGCCGCCGCCGATATATCTAACGGGAAGCCGAAATGTATCGCAGTCCAATTGTAAACAGACCATCATTTCAACAGTGTCTTTAAGGCGGAATATTGTAGTATCACTCTCGTAAAAATCCGTTACAATACCGTTGATTGTAAGTTCGCCTGTAAAAGCAAACGGGTCGGATTGAATATCTCTTATATTTAAAATATTAACAGTATCGTTATCACCACCATTACTGCCGCAACCAACCATAAAAATCAACAATATAAAAATCGCAAATTTTTTCATTGTAAATTTCCTCCCCGTATAATTGATATGGAATCCACCATTAAATATTGGATTGTGAAGTCTAAAAAATCACAATGGTATTCGCCAAAAACGCCGGTTAAATCAATTATTGTACTTTCTTCCGGGAACTCATCAGGTTCGTTGCCTTCGCTAAAATTAAATTCAAATTGCCGAACGCAACAGCCCATAGAATCCTCCAAGAAAATGAAATGGTAGTGTCGGTCAGTATTGTTATCAAAAAAACCATAATAAGAGCCGATTATACGCATAGTTTTTCCGATGTAATCCTCAGTGTGCCAAAATATTATATTGGAATATTCATCGTCAAACTCGTCACCGCTGAATGTCGTAAAATCAACATCTACATCAAAAAGCGGGGGTGGTATGTTTTCTGCGCTACCAACGAGCCTTATAATTGGATTTATATTTTCAAAATTCTCACCACTTATATGCGGCAAATTTTCTTCTTCATCGAACAACATATTTTCATTTTCATTGTTTATTTCTTCTTCGTCTGTATTAACCTGGATATTTTCGCTTTCCGCGTTTGAAAAAGTGAAAAATTCCCCTTGAATAATCATTTCCTCATGGGTATTTGTTTCATCGCTCTCTTTATTACAGCCGACAAATAAAACAGCCATAATCATAAAAAGCATTAAAAAAAGCACGATTTTCTTCACAAAAAAACCTCCCGAATAGGTTATACCTTCAATCAAGAAGGCATAGCAAGCTACGGTGCTGTTGTTAAACAAGCAGAACCTTAAATTCCTATAATTTAGGGGGTTTGAAAATCGAGCCTAATATATCGTCTTTAATTAATTGATTAGACAAAAAAATGCCTATATTAATTGAATAATTAGAATTAACTGCATCGCATGATTTTGATAAATCAATGCAGATATGGCAAAAAGCTTTATGACATGACTGCGTACATTCGTAATGAATATTGTCAGTGGTGTCATTATCCAAAAAATTAATTTCATCATTACAATAATGGTTATGTAAAGAGTTTTCTGTTGCGTCAACGTGAGAAATCGTAAAAAACAGCGTTGTAAAACACGCAATACATATTAATATTGCGGCAATTTTGCGTATATATGCAAAATATTTATTTTCTATCATGCGTTCCCCTTTTTATGAAAACCTTCGGTTTAAGGCTTAGATTTATCAACCCTCATATTCGTGTGCAAGAGAATCAATGTATTGCCGTAATAATTTCGTCAATACATTTAACATTTTCTTAATATTTTGTCAATATTTATTTCTTTGTAAAAAATTGCAAAATTGTGTTGACATATCTTATAAAATTCATTATTATACATTTGAGCAATCGTTCAAGTGTAGTCGGAGGGAAAAATGTCGGAAAAACATTTTGCTTGTGACAGCGTTATTATACATGATGAAGCTGTGGCGCGTGTGCGTGAATCCATGTTATATGAACAAAATTTTTACGAACTTGCTAATCTTTTTAAAATGTTTGCCGACAGTACACGCTTGAAAATTTTATGGGCTTTATCCCACGAAGAAATGTGTGTTTGTGATTTGGCGGCATTGATGAGCATGTCTACATCTGCAATATCACATCAGCTTAAATCTTTGCGACTTGCCAATTTAGTTAAATATAATAAGCAAGGCAAGATTGTGTATTATTCGCTTGTTGATTGTCACGCAAAAGAACTTTTTGATAAAGGCTTGGAACATATTTTAGAATAGGTTATGTGCTTTCTCCTATTGATTTAATACCAGATTTTATTCCGGTTATCGGTCTTTTAGATGATGTGATTATCGTTCCGGCTCTTATCGCGCTTGTTGTTAAATTGATTCCCGCTAACGTATTTGAAGAATGTCGGAGGGAAGCCGCCGATTTATGGAAAGATGGCAAGCATTTTTTTGCTCTTATACTTGAACATATGCTCAAATATAAAAACATACGGGAGGTCATTGTTTATGACAAAAGAATTTATATTGCAGGGCTTAGACTGCGCCGGTTGCGCCGCAATGGTAGAAGAAGCAGTCAAGAAAATGGAAAGCGTTGAAACTGCTTCGGTGAATCTTGCGACATCAAAGTTGCGGGTGGAAACAATAACGCCGGTACCCGAAGATATGCACGGATTAATTGAAAAAATTGTGCATACATACGAGACGGACGTTCAAGTTTTTGAAGCAACCGAAGATAAAAAAATAATTAACAATACAATCAGCAAAACAAAAATTTTATGGCTGGTTACGGGAGCATTGGCGTTTACCGCCGGAATACTTTTTGAATATGTGTTTGATGTAAGCGGCAGCGAATATATTGCGCTCGGCTTATTCACGTTCAGTTATTTATTGCTTGGCGGCAAGGTTCTTTTACGAATGGTTAGAAATATTATTAATGGGCAGATTTTCGATGAAAACTTTTTAATGGGAGTTGCCACGCTTGGCGCAATCGGTATTGGTATGCCTGCGGAAGCTGTTACCATCATGTTATTTTATCAGATAGGCGAGTTTTTTCAAGAAATGGCGGTTGCAAAATCGAAAAAGCGTATAAGCGACCTTATGGATATTCGCCCCGACTACGCCAATTTGAAAAAAGACGGTCAAATTATTAAAGTTGCCCCCGAAAATGTAAAAATAGCCGATTTGATTATTGTAAAACCCGGTGAGAAAATTCCGTTGGACGGCATTGTGATTGAGGGTGAAGCTATGTTGGATACAAGCGCATTAACAGGGGAATCTGTACCGCGAAAAACGACTGTAAACGATACAGTTTTATCCGGCTGTATAAATCTGAACGGCGTTTTAACAATTCAAGCTACGCAAACATTCGGTGAATCCACCATATCAAAAATTCTTGAGCTCGTGGAAAACGCAACAAGCAAAAAAGCACCGACAGAAACTTTTATTACAAAGTTTGCTCGGTACTATACACCTGCGGTTGTGAGTTTTGCGGTGTTGCTTGCAACTATCCCTCCGTTATTTTTAAACGGTGAATGGTTCGATTGGATTAGTCGTGCTCTAATTTTTCTTGTGATATCATGCCCCTGCGCGTTAGTGGTATCAATCCCGCTCGGTTTTATGGGTGGAATCGGCGGCGCGTCTAAAAAAGGGATTTTAGTAAAAGGCGGTAATTATTTAGAAGCACTTGCGAATCTTGACTTAGTTGTGTTCGACAAAACGGGTACACTTACACAAGGCGTTTTCAAAGTTACGGTTATTCAACCGACCAATGGCTTTAATGAAAATGAATTGTTGGAAGCTACCGCATACGCCGAAACTTTTTCAAGCCACCCCATTGCCGTATCAATTTTAAAAGAGTACGGAAAAGAAATTGATAAAGACAACTTGTCAAAGTATGAAGAAATTGCAGGACATGGAGTTAGTGTAAACATAAATGGCAAAGCAATTTTGGTCGGAAATGCAAAGCTGATGAGTAAAATGGGAATTACTTTTTCGGAATCTCAAAACATCGGAACAAAAGTGTACGTTTCAATAAATAACATTTTTGCGGGTTGCATTATAATTTCGGACGAAATAAAGCCCGACAGTCACGGGCTTGTTAATTCATTAAAAAGATTGGGCGTAAGAAAAACTGTCATGTTGACAGGCGATACGCCGCATATTGCCGAGATTATCGCCAATGAATTAAACTTGGATGAAGTATATGCCGGATTATTGCCCCAAGAAAAAGTTGATAAAGTTGAAATGTTGGGCAAGCAAAAACAATCGAAAAAGACCCTTGCTTTTGTAGGTGACGGTATTAATGACGCGCCTGTGTTGGCGATGGCTGATGTAGGCATAGCAATGGGAGGCTTGGGTTCTGACGCGGCAATTGAAGCCGCCGATGTTGTTCTTATGACCGATGAACCAAGCAAATTAGTTAAAGCGGTGGAAATTGCCCGTTTTACTAAAAAAATTGTTTGGCAAAACATCGTAATTTCACTTGGGGTAAAATTTTTGTTCTTATTTTTAGCGACATTGAGCGTATCATCATTATGGGAAGCGGTTTTTGCCGATGTCGGCGTGTCGCTGTTGGCTGTCTTTAACAGCTTACGGGTAATGAGAAAATAACCCGAAAACGTAGAGAGGAATATGTAAAAAGATTATATATTACCAAAATTATAATATGAGTGATAGCACTGAACGCAGTGAGCATCTATTTGGATATAATTCGTGTTAAATAGAAGAAGCTGATTTTTTATTAAAGCCGGAGTCCCGGGTCTCCGGCGGGGTGCCGAAACGCGCATAAAAGGTGCTAGCATGGGTGGCGAAGTCGGGCTGGTACCAGAGCCCGGTGCGCTACCCTCTTATATGTGCGGTGCGGCGGGTAAAGCAATTGCAACACAACATGGGGGTTATAATGAAGCCTAAAAATTCTAAGCCCAAGCACGGCATACTAACTAATACTGCATTCAGTATAGGATATATATGGAAGGGCCAAAAGGCTCTTATTTTCTGGGCGGCTGTCGGCACTGTTATGCAAGTGCTTTTTCCCTTTGTTGGCATTTTAACGCCGCGTATTGTAATAGATGAAATTGTTGCCGGGGTAGAACCGGGACGGTTTATTGCGGTGATTGGTGTTTTGGCACTGGCTTTAATTTTTATTAACTTAGCATTTGGTTATTCTTCCGGCAAAATTGAATCCTTTATCGGAAATGTAGCCAATGCGCAGTTTACCGTTGATTATACCCAAAAGCTGTTAACCATGGACTTTGCAAACCGCGAAAAGCCGGACTTTGTCCAATTATCAGCCAAAATTAACAGTAATTGGTACTATCGGACGGGATCATCAAGGTATGTGGTGATACTATCTTCTTTGCTGGCAAATGTCGGCGGGTTAATTCTATATGGCAGCATAATCGCCATGATACACCCGTTAATAATTGTTTTGCTAATGATTAGCGTTGTAATTAACGGCGCGCTGCAACGCTGGCACAGAAAATTTGACGAAGCCCGCCGGGAAGCTGTGGGTGAAAATAATAAAAAAGTATGGCATATCCGTTGGGTGACAAGCTTTAAGGGTTATGCCAAAGATATTCGTATATTTTCCATGTACGACTGGCTGGTAGGCCGCTTGCACTATCACCTGGACTTTGTACGCAAATCTGATACAGAATCCTCTAAACGTGGGTTAGTTGCCGGTATAACAGACAGCTTTATGGTGCTTGTCCGCGATGGTGCCGCCTATGCGTTTTTAACATATTTGTTGCTTGCCGACCAAATTGGGCTTGGCGAGTTTGTAATGCTTTTTGCCGCAATAGGCGGAATGGCCGGTTGGATTATTGGGATATTAAACGATTCAACAAGCCTGTTTCGTGCATCGGTAGAAGTAAGTGACAGGAGGGAGTTGCTGGATTATCCGGACACTTCCAGAAAAACAGATGGGGCAGAAATTTACAATACATCCCCGGAAATCAGACTGGAAAACATAAGCTACACCTACCCGGCACATGAAAACGAAGAAAAAGAGGAAATAGAGCCAAAACCCACATTAAAAAATATTAGCCTAACAATTAGACCCGGCGAGAAACTTGCAATAGTTGGGGTGAATGGAGCAGGCAAGACAACCCTTATAAAACTTTTATGCGGATTTTATCAACCGGACGAGGGCGAAATTTACGCAAACGGCAAAAACATAAAAGACTATAACCACGATGATTATTTATCAAGTATTACCGCTGTATTCCAACATTCGTTTCTACTGGCAGAGGATATATCAACAAATATATCCCAGCGCGCGCCGGAAGAAACCGACGATGAAAAAGTACGCAACTGCCTAATCAAAGCCGGATTGTGGGAAAAAATGAAAACTCTTGAAAATGGCGTTAACACACGCCTGGTTAAGGTGGTGGACGATGACGCAATAGAACTCTCCGGTGGAGAGTTGCAAAAACTGGCCCTGGCCCGCGCCCTTTACAAAGACGCACCACTTTTAATTCTGGACGAACCTACCGCCGCGCTGGACCCCATTGCAGAAGATAACATGTACCGGCAATATGCATCCTTAACCGAGGGCAAAACTTCTATTTATATTTCGCACCGCCTTGCCAGCACACGTTTTTGCGATAGGATCATTTTATTGGACGGCAACATTCTGGCAGAAATAGGCACACATGACGAACTTATGGCAAAGGGCGGCAAGTACGCAGAAATGTTCAGCGTGCAGGCATCGTATTACAGGGAGGAAAGAAATGAAAAGATTCCGTGATGGCACTGAGAAAGTTACAATAAAAGAAGCCATTAGTTACACATTGCGCGGCATAAAAATAGAAAATAGCTTATTGCCCGGCGATATTTTTTTAAACTGTGTAACCAACGCAATGTGGGTAATAAGCCCATTACTTAGTTTATTTTTCTCATCTCTTGTAATAAGCGAACTTGCAGGAGGGCGCGATGTTAATAGAATAATCACATATGTTGTAATTGCCGTTGGTCAAGTGTTTTTGTTTAATTTGATTACGCGCATTATTGAACATGTAAGAATAAAGCGCGGTTGCTACACACTGTGGGAGCGACGTGAGATTCTGTTTTGCAAGCACTTCTGTAACATGGACTACGCAAATGCCGAAGACGCAGATGTGAACGGGCTTAGGGCAGATATAGCCTCAAAATCTCAATCCAGCGGAATGGGATTGCATCGGCTGTCGTGGAACGTTCCCACACTGGTAGGAAATGTAATAATGTTTATAAGCGCGGCGGTTTTGCTGTCGGGCATGTTTTTTGTGCCGTCGGGCAACACATTTGCTACATCTAACACGGTCTTAATTTTACTGCTGGTCTGTTCTGTTGCTGTTCCTTCTTTGGTCTCCGTTTTAATGGCGAAGCATATTTTGCGCATAATGCAAAATTTTTATAATAAGCGTGCCCGTGACAATAGGCTTTCTCAGTACTATGACTGGACATTCGTGCTTAAAAACGAAGGTGGACTGGATATACGCATTTACAATATGCATAACCCTATATTGCGCGCGGTAAAAACTATGCAAAGCTGGTTTAGGCACGGCTACGGCGAAATCGAATGTGTAAACCGTGGCGTATCAAATGCCGTCAGTGCAATTTTTATGGTGCTTGCATACTTGGTAATTGGACTCCGGGCACTGGAAGGTATGTATGATATAGGCGAAGTTACCAGGTTTGTAGGCGCGGTTACATCTTTTTCTTCGGCGATGGCAAGCATTATAATTCAGGTATCATTGATGCGGGAAAACGCGCCGTATTTGGCTATGGCTTATGAATATTTGGATTTACCAAAGGCAAACTTAATAGGGGATAAGTCAATTGAAACACGCGCAAATGGTAATTACGCAATAGAATTTCACAATGTATCATTTATGTACCCGGGGTCTGATAAATATGCACTTAAAAACATCAGCTTAAAATTTACCCCAAATCAGCGGCTGGCCATAGTTGGCATGAACGGAAGCGGCAAAACCACCATGATAAAATTATTATGCCGCCTATATGACCCCACAGAAGGTCGCATAACATTGGACGGTATAGACATAAACAAATACAAATACGAAGAATATATATCTCTATTTTCCGTAGTGTTTCAAGACTTTGCGTATTCCGCGCTGATGCTTGGTCAAAACGTGGCAATATCAGCTGATTATGATAGAAAAATGGTAACAGAAGCCCTGAAGAAAGTAGGCTTTGACGACCGTTTAGCAAAGCTGCCTAATGGCTTGAACACCTATTTAAATAAAGATGCCGATAAAAACGGTGAGTTTTTTAGTGGCGGCGAAGTTCAGAAAATTGCTCTTGCACGTGCAGTTTATAAAAACGCCCCGATAGTAATACTGGACGAACCCACTGCAGCTCTTGACCCTATTGCAGAATTTGAAGTATATAGCAAATTTAATGACATCATAGATAATAAAACTACCATGTTTATTTCACATAGGTTAAGTAGCTGCCGCTTTTGTCATGATATTGCCGTGTTTCACGGAGGCGAAGTAATTCAACGCGGTAGCCACGATAATCTTATTTCTGATAAGGGCGGCAAATATTTTGAACTTTGGAATGCGCAGGCACAGCATTATGCCGGGTCTGAGGTCTAATGAAGAAATAATATATGTTTCTATGAAATATGACATACTGCTGTCATATTTATTGTGATACAGTAATTGTACAAAGTATTTTCAAGGAGGGCAAATCCATGTCAAGACCTACAATAAAGGCAGATTTGATAAAGGCCGCAAATGAACAGTCTGATAACCTATGGAAATTAATAGATTCCATGACTGAGGAAGAACAGAACGCAACTTTTAATTTTGGTGATGATTTTCTACAGAAGCAAAAAGAAGCACATTGGACACGCGATAAAAACTTGCGTGATGTATTGGTTCATCTTTCAACACCTTACGAACAATCGAAAAAAATGTTGCAAGAAAGCCATATAAAAGTAATGGCTATGATTGAGCCATTCACAAATGACGAGCTTTTTGCAAAAAAACATTTTTCTTGGACGGGTACAAGTACACTGGGTAGTTATTGCGTTTCGGCAACCTCCAGTCATTTCGATTGGGCAATGAAAAAGATTAAAAAACACATTAAATCATACCGCGGAGCATTGGATTAATTGCCTATGTAACCTTGAAAGTATTATTTAAAATATTGCTATAAACAACATTCCTATAATAATACCTACAAGCAAAAATATTGTCGGAACACGGTCTTTGCTTGTAACGATGGTTTGCGGTATGATTTCGCCAAGCACTACATACAGCATTGCACCCCCTGCAACGGAAAATGAAATTGCAACAGCGATATCGGATATTCCGCCGATAAGCACCCCCGCTATTGCGCCTATAACGGTTGTTGTGCCTATCAGCAGCGTTAATAAAACAGATTTTATTTTAGAAAATCCTCCGGCAATCAGTGGCGCGGAAACAGCCATACCTTCGGGAATATTATGAAGCCCGATAATAATTGCAAGCGTTATTCCAAGGCTTAAATCATGGTGTCCTGCCGCACCCAACGCCAACCCTTCGGGGATATTATGCAAGCCGATTGCGATAAGCATAATAATTCCCGAACGAAGCATACTCTTTTTTCTTGTAATAACATCGCTAGAATGAAAATACTCCGCATAATTTTCGTGCAATCCGGTTTTATTTAAACCTGAAACACTGTCCATAACCTTATTAAGAACCCATACCAACACAGCACCCAAAATTAAACCGATAACAGCAACGACTATATTTGAATATTCTAAGGCTTCCGGAATTAGTTCAAGAAATACAATGCTAATCATAACGCCGCCGGCAAAAGATAAAAATATACCAACCATTTTATCTGTCCGGCTTCCGAAAAGAGAGGTAATTAGCCCCCCAAGCCCCATTCCGATTACACCCGCCAATAGGCTCATAAATATAATGTACATATAAAAAACCCTCTTAAATGATTTTGTGTTAGCCTAAACTAACCAGCAGAATGTTAGCACGGCCTAACTCAAATGTCAACAACATTTTAGATTGAGCAGCTTAACATTGTAATAATGCTATTTATATGATATCGTTGGTTAGGTATGTATAACCATAAGGTAGTGTAAAGTGACTTATGAAAGAAGGTTTATCGCATTTGGGGCATTACCGTTGTTAAACTCAGTAAACAAGCGGTTTGAAGGGGCGCAACCAACGGTTGCATACCTGTAAATAGGGGG